>MDSV01054540.1_pt1 | contig 29055 bp, 35 predicted proteins | sample 810851 | NCBI WGS metagenome assembly MDSV01 (sample SAMN05326640, study PRJNA326480) | marine metagenome | isolation source: seawater | place: Atlantic Ocean: North East | collected 2012 | reverse complement strand
TAAGAAGAAGGCTCCTGCGAAGAAGAAGGCAGTGGCTAAGAAGAAGGCTCCTGCGAAGAAGAAAATTTCTGCGAAGGCGCGTTTCAACGCAGCATGGCTGAAGAAGCAACGAGATGCTCTGTTGACTGAACGAGATAGCTACACCCGACATGCCGAATTCCTCGAGGCTGAAGCTGATCAGTTAGCTAGAGATCGTGAACCGGGTGACGTTCAGTTTGACGAAGAATCAGGAGAAGGGGATTCAATCGCGGTTGAACGTGATCGGGACCTGCAGCTTTCAGCGCAAGCTCGTGCCGCGATTCAAGAAATCGACGATGCGCTTGAAAGAATTAAGAAGGACACATACGGAATAAGTGTGGTTTCGGGGCTTCCGATACCGAAAGAACGGCTAGAAGCGATTCCCCACGCTGACAAGCGGGTTGAGGAGAAAGCCACCGGCATGTCGTGGCGGTGACCCTGTGGCTACGTCTCCAAAAGCACCGACGTCGTCTTGGGTAGCCTTCAGCGCGATTTTTGTTATAGCTGTCGACCAGTGGAGCAAATATTGGGCAGTCGGCGCGTTAAGTGATCGTTCGATTGATGTTTTTTGGAAACTTCGGTTTCATCTGGTAGCGAACACTGGATTCGCTTTCAGCACCGGCCAAGGCCTCGGGCCCATCTTGGGTTTGGTTGCTCTGGTAGTTGTCGTTGTCCTTTGGAGAATGAGAAGTAGATTTCCCAGCACTGTTGGAACTTTGGCACTCGGTCTCGTGCTCGGAGGTGCGTGCGGGAATCTCATTGACCGCGCGCTGCGAACTCCGGGGTGGGGCCGGGGGGCAGTAGTTGATTTTATCGATTTCCGGTTCTGGCCTGTTTTTAATGTTGCAGATATGGCAATCGTTATTGGCGTCTTGCTTTTGTCGGTAACTATGTGGGTTGAACAACGGGGAGGATTGAACGGTGCGTGAAGAAATTCCAAACGCACTAGATGGTGAACGCGTGGACCGTGTTGCATCGCTGATGACTGGTTTTAGTCGTAGCGCTATAGCCAGGCTGATCGCTGATGGGAAGGTGATCCGGAATGAAGAAAAAGTTGTCAACGGCTCAGATCGTGTAACGAAAGGGGACTATGTAGAGGTCGAGAAGCCTGCAGAGGAAGAGATGTCGCAGGCACTTGTTCCTGACGCAAGCGTTGAATTCGAAGTTGTATACGAAGACGAAGCAGTGATTGTGGTCGATAAACCTATTGGTTTAGTAGTGCACGCAGGAGCCGGGCGGCAGGACTCCACGTTGGCTCACGGTTTGTTGGCGAGGTATCCAGAAGTTGCAGAAGTAGGAGCACTTGAACGACCCGGCATAGTTCACCGTTTGGACCGCGACACAAGTGGGTTGTTGATTTGCGCAAGAACGAATGAGGCGTTGACCTACCTGAGCGAAGCTCTTTCAAGTCGAGAGATACACCGAAGTTATTTGACGATCGTTGCTGGTTGCCCTGAAGCTCCGAAGGGAACTATCGAAGCTCCCATTGGTCGTAGCCGCCGGTCTCGAACAAGGATGACTGTGACGGAAGATGGCCGCGAGGCTCGAACTCATTACGAGGTCCTAGAGACCTGGCGGAATCCCGATCCTGCGTCTTTGTTGAGGTGCACATTAGATACCGGGCGAACCCACCAGATTCGAGTTCATTTGAGGGCTATCGATTCTCCAGTCCTCGGAGACTCAACCTATGGAAAGAAAGATCCCTTCGGAGTTGGGAGACCGTTGCTCCACGCTGCTGAGATTGCGTTCCTGCACCCTGTCAGTGCTGAGGAAATGTCGTTCACCTCTGAACCTCCAGCTGATTTCAGACGAGCGCTGGACGCTTTCAGAGCGCAGAATCCTGATTCTGCCTCCTCCAGCTCGTTCTGAGGAAGACTGGCTTGCAGCTAACGATTTTTCTTTTATCTCGCTACCTTTGAGTTTGGGTAGCCGTTATCGCATCTAGGGAGCAACTGTGGCAGGTGTTGAAGGGATGATTATTCCGTCTGGCGGAGAGATGTCTGTCTCATCTATCGTCCCTGCGATCGTTATGAGAAAGTCGACGTCTTTGGTTTCTGAGGCGGTCTTGGCGTCTCAATCCATAGTTCTATTCGTTGTTGATGGCTTGGGGTGGCATCAAATCGACAGGTATCGCGATCAGCTTCCTTGCCTTGGCGAGGCCTTGGGTACGCCTATAACTACTGTCGCTCCGAGCACGACTGCAGCGGCATTGACATCGATTTGTACAGGGGTGCTACCAGGCGAACATGGTGTCGTCGGGTACAAGATCGACACGCCTCAGGGGCTTTTGAATTGTTTACGTTGGACCGCTGGATCAAAATCAATGCTGAAGGATCTTCCCCCAATTGATTTTCAGCCAGTGGAGCCCTTTTTGGGTGCGCGTCCGCCGGTGGTCACTCGGGCCGAGTTCCGGGTGAGTGGTTTCACTCAAGCCCATCTGCGAAATGGAGAATTTTGCGGTTGGTGGTCACCTGCAACTTTGGTCACGGAGATTGCAGATCAGGTCAAATCTGGATCGCCCTTTGTTTACGCGTATTACGACGGTCTAGACAAGGTTGCTCATGTCCATGGCATGCAACGGCACTATTTGGACGAACTTAAGTTCGTAGATGCACTTGTCGAACGGATAATTGAGGAACTTCCAGAAGATGCGGCACTACTCCTCACGGCGGATCATGGGATGGTCGAAGTGGGGGATCAAGTCTTTGACCTTGATGAGGAACTCGTCCAGAGGACATCAGGTACCTCGGGTGAGGCCCGGTTCTTATGGCTTCATGCCAAAGACGGCAGAGCGGAAGGGTTACTCGAAGCTGCTCAAGCTCATTCTGATGTGGCTTGGATAGTAGCGATAGAACAGATTCTTGATGAGTGTTGGTTTGGTGCCCATGTCACCCCTGAAGCCCGAATGAGGATGGGGGAGGTGGCAATCGTGGCTCGAGAGCCGGTAGCGCTGATGGATCCGCGTCAGCCAGACGCTCCACAGTTGGTAGCTCGACACGGTTCCATGACTCGCGAAGAGATGCTGGTCCCCTTTATCAGCTTCTCCTAGTTTTTTGGGTCGTTCAGCCGCCTTCGCCGGTAGAATTTGGACATGGTTGAGCAGCAATCAGACTCTGCTGGCGCACCTTCAGGGTCGGTTCAGGAAGATGTTGAGCTGATCGAGCCCGATGGCGCCATTGAACTCGAAGAAGAGCCGCCTGCGATTTCAGAGCCGGCCAAGGTGATGCGAATTGGCTCGATGATCAGAACCTTGTTGGAAGAGGTCCGTGGAGCTGAGCTCGACGAAGCGAGCCGCGACCGGATGAGGGAAATCTACGAGCAATCTGTAGCTGAACTGTCGGAGGCGTTAGCTCCTGAGCTAAAGGAAGAATTAGAGCGGCTGGCCTTACCTTTTAGCTCTGATTCTCCGTCCGAGGCAGAACTACGAGTCGCTCAAGCCCAGCTGGTTGGTTGGCTTGAGGGTTTGTTCCACGGTATTCAGGCAGCCGTAGCAGCCCAGCAGATGATGGCTCAACGTCAACTGATGGAGATGCGTCAGGGTGCGCTCCCTCCAGGACTGGGGGCGCCCCAGGGTGCCGACGGTGTTCAGTCAGAAACTCATCCGGGGGGCGTTTACCTATGATTCCCGGTCTCATTTTGCTCAATTGTCGTTTATCGGCTGGACTGTTGGGTCGACGCGCACTGATGGAGGAACATTCCTGATGGCCCTGACGGTCGAAACTAAAGACTGCACCGCTCTAAGCGATGCTGAGATCGAAGAAATGGCTGACCTCATTGAGGATGAGCCCGTCGTCTTTGACGTGGGGGAGTTATCCAAACAAAGAGATGCCTGGGTTTTGGTAACTCAGGTCCGAGAGGGCAACAAGCTGTCCGCTTATGGTTTTTGCACTCTCGAACGTGTGGGTGGCGACCCAACGGTACTGATTGGCCTTGCCGCAGTGAAAAGGACGAGTCGCAGAGAGAGCGCCTTGAAAGCAATGATTACAGATCAAATGCGGAGAGCGGTGCTGGCATTTCCTGACGAAGATGTCCTCGTGGCAGCGCAAATGTCTGATCCTGCAGCCTTTGACGCGTATAAGCCGCTTAGTCGTGTCGTTCCCCGACCGGGCTATGAAGCGAACGGCGAGGATCGAGCTTGGGGGCGCCGACTAGCCAAGCGTTTCGAAGTAAGAGGAGAATATAAAGCCAAGGAGTTCCGTGTTTATGGAGAAGGTCTGCCTTCCTTGGTCCTCAGCCACAATTCATCGAAACCGGAAAGCATCAAGCCCGAGGTGACAGCCCTGTTCGAAGGCCACGACGTCTTGAAGGGCGACGCACTGGTGACCTTTGGATGGGCCACCCGCGAGAAGCTCGCCAAGCTACTCTAATTCTTCGGCGAAGCTCGTGGAATTCTCTGATCTAATCCACAAGCGGAAAATGACAAGGTCTTTTCTGGCGGATCCGGTACCAGTAGCCACTCTGAACAAGGTTCTTGATTCTTCGCGCCGTGTGCCATCGGCGGGAAATACTCAAGGCTTTGATTTCGTTGTTCTTGAAGGATCCGAAACGTCACTTTATTGGGATGTCACTCTGCCACCAGGGCGCCGAGAAAAGTTTCGTTGGCAAGGGCTTTTGCGTGCGCCGGTTTTAGTAACCATCTGGGCTGATCCCGACGCCTATGTGCGACGTTATAGCCAACCAGATAAGACAAAAAGCGGTCTCGGTGATGGTGTCGAGGCATGGGCCACCCCCTATTGGGTGGTCGACGGCGGTTTCGCAGCTATGACAATGCAGCTTGCGGCGATCAACGAAGGATTAGGAGTTCTGTTCTTCGGGATGTTCGACTTTGCACCAGAGCTTGCGGATGTGTTGGGAGTACCAAGCAGTCGGACGCCCATCGGAACAATCGCCCTCGGGTTGCCCGATGAGGCCGATCAGCAAGCAGGTCGGTCAATTTCAATCGGTCGACGCCCCTTAGAAGGAAATATAACTAGTGTCGTGCATCGCGGACACTGGTAGCCGGGTTACCGACGAGGAGCAACTGTGAGTGGTTCTCGAAAAGTAGTCGAGTCGGGCTATGAAGCAATCGGCAACCTGCTTCATCGCTACTTGACGGGATTGATACTGGCCTTGGTGGTTGAAACTGGCACTGAGAGAGCGACTGCTGTAGTGCAACAGCTGTTTCGACGGCAGCAAGAAGAACGGTTTTTGCCGGGGTTAGCGAAACTAGGTCTTGGAGATGAACCAGATGCCGTCGCATGCGCTAAGTACCATTACCTCTCCAACCACTTAGGCGGTGTATCAGTCGCCTTTGTTCCGGAATCAGAGAAGAAAGCTTGGATCCGGTATTTGCCTCCGAGGTGGATTTTCGACGGAACCGCTATCGCTGCTATTCCCACTCAGGTATCGAGGGCGATGTTGTTGGGATGGCACGCTAATAACGGAGTCTTGTTGGGAAATCCCAATTTGGGGTTTGTGTGCACGAGTCAGACTGTCGACGGGATGCCTGGTCTGGAGGGTTATTACATAGAAGAAGATCAGCCACTCTTGCCGAGCGATCGCTTGAGGTTTCGTTATGGCGAAACGTGTCCTCCTATTCGGGAGCAAGATTTACCGGTTCTAGACAACAAAGAGTGGCCTGTCGAACGTCTCCACAAAGTGGTTCGGAACTACAGCATGGATTACATCCGCAATATTATTCCGGTGATAACCCAGGAGTTAGGTCCCTTGGTCGCTCAAGGAATCCTTTACCGCACGGGACGCAAGATAGGCATGCAGTACTCGGTGGAAACTCGAAAGATATTGGGCCTGGAAGAGCCAATTGATATTCTTGAGGCCCTTTTGGTTGCCCAGGGGGACAGCGTCGAGCGAGTGGGGTCTGATTTGTCTCAAACCACCTGGGGTCTGATGAGTGGACTGGAAACAGAGAACACGCCGGAGTGGATGGACGGCCTCATGGGTTTATGGGAGGGGGTTCTCCTTGTTGTCCAGCCAAATTTACGACTAAGTCTCTTGGAGCGGCTTGACGTCGGAGAGAGCAGATTTCTCTGGAGGATCTCTGAGGGAGCGCCCCCGAACAAGTTCTAGGAACGAAATGCTTCGACTGTTGTGCTGAGTTCATCGAGGTAGCGCAAGGTTTCATCAGCTGACGGCAAATCAAAATTTACTGGAGTAAAAATAAATTGAGTGACGCCGGCCGCTGCGTAGCTCTCGAGCCGTTCTTGGTGTGGTCGTCCCCAAACGTAGAGAGAAATCGGTATTGATTTTCCGTCTCTGCCTGCTTCATCCGCCAAGTCACGGAAACGTTGTATGCCTTTAAAAACGTCTGGCTTCCCGTCTACGTTCATTACCCCGACGTCAATTGGTGCCCATTCGTCGGCATATTCTGCAGCATGTTTAATGCCTAGGGGACCGGCATTGCCAAGAGCGATAGGTACTGTCCCGTTAGTAGGTTTTGGAAAGACCCATGAAGCTGAATAGGTGTCCCAGGTACCTGAGAACGCTACCTCTTCTTCGCTCCAAGCGAGACGTAGCGCTTCGACCCTTTCGCGCATCGCAGAATAACGCTTTTTGAATGGCAGATCTGGGCGATGGTTCTCGAGTTCTTCTTCATTCCAGCCGACTCCAATGCCCATCACAACTCGGCCTTCGGATAAGACGTCTGCAGTAGCTACTGTGCAAGCTAGGTCCAAAAGGTCGTGTTCTAGGAGTAAGCAAATGCCAGTCCCCAAGGTCAAGGTTGAGGTTTCTGCAGCAGCTGATGCAATGGATACCCATGGGTCCATCATGTGGAAGTAGCTACCAGGTAACTGACCACCATTTGGATATGGGCTGCGTCTTTCTACCGGTATGTGGCTGTGTTCTGGGAACCAGACTGAGTCGAAATCACGACTCTCCAACTCTCTTGCTAGGTCGCCGGGAAGAATTCCACCGGCATGATTTCCTGTGAGGTAGCCAAGCTTCATAAATGAATCCTACGACGATATGGGTATCGAAAGCTGAGTCTTCTATCGTTCGCATAGTGAAACCTCCTCAGCTGAGGTGAATGGAGACGCGACAACGTGACGACTTTGTCTATTTGGGTGGCTGGGTCACGACCTAGGACCTGGCCTGCTGCTGTTGTCCCAGTAGCGGTAGGAACTGCTGCAGCCCAAGAGCAACCAAACATGCTCCGGGCTTCTTTAGCGTTATTGGTGGCGCTCGCCCTCCAGATAGGCGTCAACTACGCCAATGACTACAGCGATGGTGTTCGCGGCACTGACGATAAGAGAGTGGGTCCGATGCGTCTGGTTGCGTCCGGATCGGTTGAAGCTCGCAGTGTTAAACGGGCCGCGTTGTGTTTTTTTGGTGCAGCAGCACTTATCGGCCTTTACCTTTCCGCGGTGACTAGCTGGTGGCTAGTGCCTGTTGGTGGTGCAGCGATAGCGGCTGCGTGGGGTTATACCGGTGGGCCAAAACCGTATGGATATCACGGCTTGGGGGAGTTGTTCGTGTTTATCTTTTTCGGGCTAGTTGCTTCAGTGGGCACCACCTACCTACAGGACGAACAAATTTCTGCTTTAGCGGTTGGTGTAGCGGTGCCAGTTGGATTGTTGGCGGTAGCTCTTCTGGTTACGAACAACCTTCGTGATCTTCCTGGGGACGACTTAGTTGGCAAACGCACTCTGGCGGTTCGAATGGGCGATCGACCAACGAGAGCGCTTTATGTGGTCGTCGTCGCCATGGCTTTTCTATCGCTGCCTTACTTGAGTCTTGTCAGACCAGGAGCTTTACTGGCGTTTGTGGCTGTGCCGTTGGCGGTGGCTCCTATTCGGGCGGTTATCAAAGGAGCGTCAGGGCAGGAGTTGATCCCAGTTCTGGGCGCGACAGGGAAGTTGCAGATGGCCTACGGTGCAACACTCTGTGTAGGTCTTGCCTTAGGGATATAGCTCAATCGTCGAGAGTTCCGACTAAGAGCTGGGTAATTCCCCCACTCAGCAGAATCCTGTCGACGTTACTGAATCCAACTTCTTTGAGCCCAGTCAATAGTTCTTCGCTTTCAGGTAGATATTGCACTGACTTAGGAAGGTACTTGTAGGCGTCTTGGTCAGATAGTAGCGCCCCAATCTTCGGGACCATCTTCCCAAAGTAGATGCTGTGCCCCAGCCGAAGTAGAGGATTTGAAGGTTCTGCGACATCCAGCAGTCCCATCCTGCCTCCCGGCTTAAGCACACGGGAGGCTTCTTTGAAGAACTCACTCAAATTTGTGAAGTTACGTAACGCGAAACCACAGGTGATTCCGTCAACGTGGTTAGCGGGTATAGGGAGGCAAAGAGCGTCAGCTCTGATTAAAGGAGCATCAGTATTCGCTACCCGTAACATCCCGGCACTGAAGTCAAGGCCGATGGGATCAAGTCCATAACGCAAAAGGTCATTACAAAAGTCGCCGGTCCCACATGCCAGATCTAGGACTACCGATCCTGGCTCCAGATCTAAAGCTTTAACGGTGCGTCGCCTCCACCCTACGTCCATCCGAAATGTCATTAATCGGTTGACTAAGTCGTACCGAGGGGCAATCTGATTGAACATGTGCTCGACGGCGATGGCCTTTTCTTCGCCCTGGGGGAGATCGTCGTCCATGTGCATAGTTTCGTAATCAGATCGCGAGGTTCAGGTATAAACGCGGTAGATGCATTCGGCCACGCAGGCAGGTCTTTCGGAACCCTCAATTTCAAACATGAGCTCGACGGTGTATTGAGCTCCGCCATCAAATCTTGCAACGTCGTTTAGGGTCGCGCCCATTCGCACATTTGACCCGACTGGAACAGGCGCGGTGAATCGAATTTTGTTCGCGCCGTAGTTGACGCCCATTTGAACGTCGCCACCTATGACAAAAGCCTCAGACATGCACATCGGAGCGAGGGAGAGCGTGAGATAGCCGTGGGCGATGGTGGTGCCAAACGGTCCTGCTTTCGCTCGTTCTTCGTCAAGGTGGATCCATTGGAAGTCGCCGGTAGCTTCTGCAAACTTCTGGACTTGTTCGGGGGTAATGGCATGCCATTCGCTGTAGCCGATCTGCTGTCCGACTCTGCTTTCTAGGTCGTCGATTCCATCAATGTGAGTAGTCATAGTTAGGAGTTTAGGTCGATCCTTTAGGTGAACCAGATCCTTCGGTACTCCTTGCTTTGAGGATGAAGCAGCAGCACTAGGAGAACTATGTCGAACATCAATCTGAGGAGAAACCCGAGAAGTTCGATGGGATATTGAGTTCCTATCCACAGTGTCGCCACCACCGAATAGATAGCAGCCGATAGAGCTAGGCGAAATCCGTATTTCTTTTCGTTAGCTATTCCAAGCCCTCCGCCAACAAGTGCGATCAGAAGCAACAGTGGGAATATCCTCGACGCGAAGGATCCAAATAGGTCGTATGGCAGCGCCCGGTAATAGACACTGCCAAAGAGGACGATACTCACACCCCTGAAATAAGCCAGCATCACTGCGCTGTATAGCGTCTGAGGTTGGGTCGGGTTTAACCAACGAAGATTGTTCACCCAGTTAGTGTGGCAGAGGCTGGTTGCAAACCCTCAGACTTTGGGCCGCTTTGACAGTTTGACGCGATGTTCTGCGCGGAGCTGCCCGCATGCTGCATCAATATCGGTTCCCCGATTAGAGCGAACCGTCGCATTAACTCCGAATGATTCCAGGATTTCTTGGAACCAGTTTATGGATTCAGTGTCTGAGCCGGGATTTGTGTATCCAGGAGTTGGGTTCAAAGGGATGAGGTTTATGTGCGCATTCAAGGGCTGCGCAAACGCTGCAAGTTCGCGGGCGGCGTTCTCGGTGTCGTTAACTCCGGCCATCATGGCCCATTCCAGACTGATTCGTCTGTTTTTAGCTCGTTTGTAGGACTGAAGGGCTTCTGCGAGCTTTCTGAGTGGGTAGGTGCGATTGATTGGAGCGATGCTGTTGCGGACTTTGTCGTTCGCTGAGTGCAACGAGACAGCCAGGCTGACAGGCAGATGTTTTCGAGATAGTTGCTCAATCCCGGGAATGACACCAACTGTTGAGATCGTTATTTTTCTGGCGCCGATTCCAAGATCGTCGTGTATCCGTTCAACAGCGGGCCAAACGTTGTCGAAGTTGGCCAAGGGTTCGCCCATGCCCATAAAAACCACGTTACTTACGCGCTTGTTCCCCGAACGTTGGGATGCGCGGACTACCTGTTCGACAATTTCCCCTGTGGTGAGATGTCGGTCGAATCCGATCTGGCCAGTAGCGCAAAAGCTGCATGCCATCGCGCAACCGGCCTGCGAGGATACGCAAACCGTCGAACGGTCTCGGTAATGCATGAGTACTGACTCGATCAGATAGCCGTCCCCCAGTTGCCAAAGCTGCTTGACCGTGCTCCCGTTGTCGCTTGCGGTCTCACGGACGGGAGTTAGTGCCGCCGGGAGGAGCTCCTCGATGGCGGAACGCAACGGTTTGGGAACATTTGTTAGATCTGCTGGATCACGGTGTTGGCCGTGGAGGCCTTCCCAGACTTGTGCGATCCTGTAGTTCGGTTCGCCTTCCAGTAACTCTGCGAGCTCTGAACGCGATAGGTCATAGCGAGTAATCACCACGTTTACAGGTTACGGGGGGTAGCTTCAAATATGTGGCTCCTCACCGCTATGACGATCATCATCGAGACGTGCACAACAGTGGAGTTAGGGCAGCAGTTTTTGGCGCCTCGGACGGCTTAGTTTCAAACGTCCTGTTGATTGTCGGGCTCGCAGGGGCAGACGCTTCCGCTGGCGTGATTCGCACAGCGGGTGTAGCGGGGTTGCTCGCAGGTGCTATCTCCATGGCAGCCGGTGAGTATGTCTCAGTGCGAGCTCAAAATGACCTGGTGGCGCGTGAACTGCGTAAGGAAAAACGGGCCTTGGCGGAAGACCCGGAAGAAGAGACTGAGGAATTAGCGGAGGTCTACGTTGAGCGGGGGATGAGTCCCGATCAGGCCCTGGAAATGGCTCAACTGGTTATGCAAAATCCCGAAATGGCTCTCGAGGTTCATGCGAGAGAGGAACTTGGTATCTCCCCAAATGAACTCGCATCTCCGATTAGCTCCGCGATCTGGTCCTTTCTTGCCTTCGCTATAGGGGCGCTACTGCCCCTAGTGCCGTGGTTCGTGTCCTCGTCATCGAACGTTATTTGGTTCTCGGTCGCAGCTGCTGTGATCGGCGCAGCTGCCATTGGTTCGAGTTTGGCGCTCGCTACCGGCCATTCAGTAATCCGAGGGGTGGTCCGACACGTTGGGATAGCTGTGGCAGCTGCCGTCGCTATTCACTTTGTAGGCGTGGGGCTCGGATCGGCTGTAGATCTCTAACAACGTCATGACTGCTGCTGGTATAGACGTCGCACCACCTGGACTTCAAGACCTATGTCGCGGTAGAGACTCACAGCGGGTGTGTTGTCAGCATCGACGTAGAGCATTGCTCGCGTAATTCCGACAGTTTCGAGGTGTTGGTAGCCGGCCAAGGTCAGAGCGCGCCCGAGTCCGAGCCCGTGAAAGTCAGGATCCACTGCTATGACGTACACCTCTCCGATCGGAGGGTTTTCGTCAGAGTGAATTTTGGTCCAACAAAAAGCTGCGATCTGGTTGTTCTGTTCATAAATCCTGAAGCCTTCAGGATCAAACCATGGTTCTTGTTGACGTTCGCTGAGTAGATCGGGAGTCCAGCCGCCCTGCTCACGGTGCCATGAAAACGCCCGGTTATTTACGGCACACCATTCCGCTTCATCCTTTCCAACAACAAACGATCGGGTAACGAGATCAGTTCGCTGTTCGAGTGGAATCGACCTTTCCATCCTGAAGAGGTCCCGTTGAGGCACCAAGTTCAATCGCTCGAGGAGCCGATCAATATCATTTGAAGGGTGGTCCAACCAGACTGAGACTTCGGATGATGTTTGCGCCAAAACCTCTCTTAACGCCATAGAAAGGGCATCGTCAGTCCACAGTGAGGCGTCTAATTCCAGAACTTCGCCATCTCTGTCTTCTGTGATCGTTATTGTGGGCGCTTCGTCAGTCACCCCATTGACGGTATCGCTACTTCTCGCTGGATGAGGTAAACAAGCAGGATGGGGAAGCCTCGATCGCCGAATGGCAGGGCGCGCACGGTACACGAACGCCTTAAGTGTGAGTACGAAGCAATCTGTGAATTAGACCACGGCAGCCCGTTCGAACTATTGGTAGCAACCATCTTGTCGGCCCAGTGCACTGACGTACGGGTCAACAAGACCACTCCGGCGTTGTTTAGCCGTTATCCGGGGCCGTTCGAACTAGCGTCTGCTGACCAGCAAGATTTGGAACAGTTGGTTCACCCCACGGGCTTCTATAAAAGCAAAGCAAAGAATCTACTGAAGATGGCCAATCAGCTGCTAGACGACCATGGAGGGGAGGTTCCCAAGGAACTGGGTGAGTTGGTGAAACTAGGAGGTGTAGGCCGAAAGACAGCCAATGTCATACGTTCTGTTGCCTTTGGGCTGCCAGGGTTGCCTGTGGACACACACGTTGGACGTTTAGCACGCCGTCTAGGACTTACCGAAGAAGAGGACCCAGTGAAAGTGGAAATGGCATTGAACCCGATGGTGCCCCAATACGAGCGGGGGGACTTCAGTCTCCGAGTAATTCTGCACGGAAGGCAGATATGTTTCGCCCGGAACCCTCAGTGTGAAAACTGTGTGTTAAATGATTTTTGTCCTGCAGCATTCGATTTCTAGGAGAGAGGAAGAGTCAGCATGACCATCCGCAGAGCAGCACACTTTGTGCCAGGAGCCAATCAGAAAATGCTCGATAAATCATTGGGTACAGAGGCCGATGCACTCATTCTTGATTTAGAAGACGCTGTCACGCCCGAGAACAAGGATTCTGCTCGCACGACAGTCGCTAAATGGCTTGAGGAAGTTGATTTTGGACGCCAGGAAAGAGTGGTGCGAGTAAATCCGATCGGTAGCCCATGGTTCCAGCAAGATATAGAAGAAACAATGATCCATCCGCCCGACTCATACCTTATTCCCAAGGTGAACAACGCCAACGAGATCTCCCAGATAGATGAACTAGTTGGAGAACACGAAAAACTTCACGGCCACCTCCATGGGTCGACAAAGCTCCTTATTTTGGGTACCGAGACCCCACAGGGTTTTCTCAATATCGGGGACCTTGCAGCGAACCCACGGGTTGACGCACTCACGTGGGGTGCCGAGGACTTGTCTGCTGCCATTGGATCGAGAGGCAATCGCAATCCCGATGGGACCTACTTGCCGATTTTTGAACATGCGCGGGTGATGTGTTTGCTGGCGGCGACTGCCTGGGAAAAACAACCTCTGGACACCGTGTTCGTCGACTTCAATGATGCTGACGGCCTCCGAGGTGAATGCCTTCAATCAGCTGCTATGGGATACACAGGGAAAATAACGATCCATCCGAACCAGATTGAAATCGTGAATGAATCATTCACTCCATCCGCTGAAGAAGTAAGCGAAGCTCGGGAGTTGCTGGAATTATTCGCTGCGAAGGAGGCTGAAGGCTTAATGGCGTTCAGCTTTAAAGGACAGATGGTGGATGTACCGCACTTGACGCGAGCCAAAAAGATAGTTGAAATGTCCGAGATTTTGGCAGAACTGGACTAGTGAGACGCTCTACTGCTCAGTTGGTAGACCTCCTGCGGCTCGAGATATTCGACGCTGGGCCGTTCTCAAACTACGTTCAACTTCATATAAGTCCAGAGCAACGTTTTCTTCGGTGGTGCCTATAAGTTCGTCGGCGGCGCTGGTAATTCGGTCACATAACTCGCGTATTGCCGTTTCGAGTGATGAGAGTTCCGCTCTAGAAACCATGACAGAACAATACCGTCAGGTGTGGTTGAGTGATATCCACTTCTTTCTACCGCCCAGTCAGCGGTACCCTCAGTAGGGTGCTTCGCCGCATTGACCTTAGAGACCGAGAAGGGCCTTTGGATCTTCACCTCCCGCGCCCTGATTCGGGTGCTCAGGCGCCAATTACTGAAGTGCGACAAATTATTTCAGAGGTCCGCGAAGGCGGAGACGCCTCGATTCGTGAGCTAACGCAAAGGTTCGATAGTGTCGATGTTGTTCTGCCTCGTGTTTCGGAGAGAGAGCTTGAAGAAGCCTGGAGTTCTTTGGGTTCGGATCTGGTAGACGCTCTTGAGTTGGCCCACGATCGTATTCTGCACTTTCACCAACAAGAAGCCGGCCAATCTCACGAAGTAACGCAAGACGACATAAAAGTCACAAGTGTGCCGCAACCCGTTGAGCGAGCTGGTCTTTACGTCCCCGGTGGACGTGCTGTTTATCCATCCACAGTTCTTATGACGGCCTTACCGGCGAGAGCTGCTGGGGTAGATGAACTGGTCTTATGTACTCCGCCAAACCCGTCGGGTGACATTGAGCAGGTTGTGCTCGCTGCGGCTTATTTGTGTGGAGTGACCGAGGTCTACAAGATTGGGGGTGTGCAAGCCGTTGCAGCCATGGCGTACGGCTCAGAAACGATAAGACCGGTCGATGTCATCGCAGGTCCTGGAAACATTTGGGTAGCTACGGCGAAACAAGAAGTGGCGGGAATGGTAGGGATAGCTGCTGCCTTTGCTGGGCCTTCAGAGATAGTCGTTGTGGGTGACGAAACTTGCCCGAGCACCTCGGCCGCTATTGATCTAATACTCCAAGCTGAACATGGACCGGGAGGTCGCGCCTGGTTGGTGACTTGGAATGAGAATTACGCTGAGCAGGTCCAAGAAGCGATGGGATACATCCTCCAATCATCACCGCGTCGTAGCGAGACATTGGAAACCCTGACTGAAGACGGTTATCTGTGTTTAGTGAACACGCCGAAGGAAGCCGTAGACGTTGTTAATGAGATTGCACCTGAGCATCTCCAACTTATGTGTGACGGGTCTCAGGACCTCGTCCGGGAGGTCCGAAACGCTGGTGCCGTCTTTTTAGGCAATTGGGGACCGGCGTCAATCGGCGACTATCTCGCCGGGCCTTCGCATGTTCTCCCAACCGCAGGTACGGCTCGTTTCAGCGGCGCGCTGACTGTCGATGATTTTCAAAAGCGGATGCATGTTGTTGAGGTCTCGAAATCAGGATTTGATGCAGTAGCAGATGCAGTAGACCGACTAGCACAGGCTGAGGGTTTATGGGCTCACGCCGCCTCAGTTCGTGAACGGGAACGGTGGGCAGAAGAAGGTTTAGAAGCATGAGACGGCCGCTTGTTCGTGATGATTTGAAGTCCATGGAGGGGTATCACTCCCCACAGGTCGATGTGGAGGTGCGTTTGAACACGAACGAAGCTCCTTTCGCCCCACCCGACGAATTTCAGGAGGCGTTCATTAATGAAGTCAAGAAAGTTGATTGGAATAGATATCCCGATCGATTAGCGCGATCGCTGAGGGAAGACTTGGCCGCGCTTCACCAGGTCGACTCTGAGCAAGTGTTCGTAGCGAACGGCTCCAATGAAGTGCTTCAGACTATTTGCCTGACTTTCGGGGGGCATGGCAGAACTGCCCTGACCTTTGAGCCTACGTACGCCATGTATGGCCAAATAGCGCGAACCACCCAATGTCGGGTCGCCGAAGTTCAGCGAGACGAAACTTTCAGAATATCTCTTGATGTTTTGCAGCGAGGTATCGAAACCGAGAAGCCTGATGTCATGTTCCTATGTTCGCCTAACAACCCAACGGGCACACCCGAGAGTGCCGAGGTAGTTGAAGCCGCTCTTGACCTTTCATCAGCTGCAGTGGTTGTTGATGAGGCCTATGGCCAATTTGCTGATTTCACGGCTTTGGACATGTTCGCTTCTCATAATGCTTCTGAGTCCCTGATCGTCACGAGGACCTTTTCCAAAACTTGGTCAATGGCGGGTGTGCGTCTTGGGTATTGCGTGGCCCCATCATGGATGTTGGATGAATTTCAAAAAGTAGTTCTCCCGTACCATTTGGACTCGGTGAAACAGATTGCGGGGCGCGTGGCTCTGCGTTTCCAAGATCAAATGGAGAAGCGAGTAACGCAGATAGCAGGCGAACGACAGCGAGTCTCTGAAGCTCTAACTCTTATGGAGTTGGAGGTTTGGCCTTCTCAAGCCAATTTCATCCTGTTCAGGACGACTTCTTGCGATATTCCAGGCGGCGAGGTCTGGAAAAAATTGCTAGATAAGTCTGTTTTGGTTCGAAACTGTTCTACTTGGCCAGGCCTAGATGATTGTCTGCGAGTCACGCTCGGCACTGAACAAGAAAACACCATTTTTCTCGAAGCCCTCGAGGAGGCACTTCTATGACACGTCAAGCTCAACGTCAACGTACGACGAAGGAAACTCAAGTTGATTTGGCCATCGACGTTGATGGTTCTGGACAAGTCGAGGTAGATACAGGGTTGCCATTCTTTGACCATATGATTTCGCAACTTGGTAAGCACGCCCGACTTGACTTGACGGTCAAATGCGAGGGCGACCTAGAGATTGATGCGCACCATACGGTTGAAGATGTCGGCATCGCGTTAGGAGAGGCCCTTGGAGAGGCCCTTGGGGATAAACAGGGAGTTCGGAGATTTGCCTCTATGACGGTTCCGTTGGATGAAGCAGCTGTCGAAGTGGTTCTGGATTTATCGGGCCGGCCCTTTCTGCACTACGAGATCGACCCACCTGGAGAAAAAATTTTGGGTGATCCACCGTTCGATCCGCAGTTATGTGAAGAGTTCTGGCGTGCTTTTGCCACGGCTGCAGGGATCACGTTACATCTGGTAATGATTCGCGGCCGCAACACCCATCACATAATCGAAGCGAGTTTCAAAGCCGTCGCACGGGCACTTTACGATGCGGTTCATATTGCTGATGGGGTTCTGCCATCCACCAAAGGTGTGTTGTGAGGGACTTCCGTTGAGAGAGGTCAAAGCATCTCCGATGATCGCCATCTTGGATTATGGGGTCGGGAATCTGAGGTCCGCGCAGAAAGGATTCGAACGTGTCGGCGCTGAAGTTCACTTGACTGCGGATCGTGGCTTGATCGCAGAAGCAGGAGGTGTAGTGCTTCCGGGGGTTGGACATTTCGGTGCTTGCATGCGTGAACTTAGGGCGGCGAAGTTGGACGACCTTGCTTGTTCGGTCATCGAATCAGGTGTTCCTTTTCTTGGAATTTGTATCGGTATGCAGATGCTGTTCGAAGGTTCGGAAGAAGCCCCTGGTGTTGATGGATTGGGAGTGCTTCCTGGACAGGCACTGCTTCTGCCTGATGGATTGCCGCGCCCACAAATGCAATGGAACCAGTTGAGTATTGAACGGGAGGGCTCGCCGCTCTTGGCCGGCATTAAGAACCGATCTTGGATGTATTTTGTCCATAGCTACGCTGTAGAAACCGAACCAGATCTGGTGGTTGCTACATGTGAGTACGGGATCGACGTCACGGCCATGGTTGAACAAGATTCCTTGTGGGCGACTCAGTTCCACCCAGAAAAATCCGGAGAACTAGGTCGAACCTTTGCCGAGAATTTCTATAGTCAGGTTTTAGGGCAATGACCTTTGCCTTGTACCCGGCAATTGACCTTCGGGGCGGTCGCTGCGTTCGACTGATCCAAGGTGACTACAACCGTGAGATCAGATATGAGGCTGACCCGGTTGAGGTAGCACTCGCGTTTCAAGAAGCGGGAGCGTCGTGGGTGCATGTTGTCGACCTTGATGCAGCACGCTCAGGCACTTCGGAGAACCTGACCACCGTTGCGGCGATCGCGGAGGCGGTTCGGGTACCGGTACAAAGCGGCGGAGGGGTGCGCAGCCTCGAAGCAGCAAAGGCTTTATTCGGGACAGGGGTTTCGAGGTGCGTGGTGGGAACTGCTGCGGTGGAGAATCCGGGCTTGATTGAACAGATCACTTCACTTGGACATCAAGTTGCGGTGGGTCTCGATGTTCGAGGTGAGATGGTGGCTACCCAAGGGTGGGAACGAGACAGTGGCCTCAGCATCTATGACCTGCTACCGAATTATGAACACGCAGGTGCTGAGGCGATAGTGGTGACGCAGATCACTCGTGATGGTATGGGAACTGGACCGGATATCGTCGGTTTAAGGAGTGTGATCGAAGCTACCTCCCTCGAAGTTGTGGCGAGTGGAGGGGTAGGAGCGCTCGAACACATAACTCAACTCGCTCAATTACGTGTTGCTGACAGGGGTTTAGCAGGAGTCATAGTGGGTAAAGCAATCCATGATGGCGTCATCAATGTGTCAGACGCCGTGAAAGCGGCTGAACAGATATGAAGTCAGTACGAGTGATTCCCTGTTTGGATGTGGACCAAGGGCGTGTCGTTAAAGGCGTTAACTTTGTCGGGCTTAGGGACGCCGGCGATCCTGTTGAATTAGCGGCTCGCTACGATGCTGAAGGAGCGGATGAGGTTGTATTTCTGGATATCACCGCGAGCTCAGATAACCGCGAAACGATAACTGAATTGGCTCGGAAGGTCGCAGAAGAGGTCTACATACCGTTCACTATTGGGGGCGGAGTTAGATCAGTTGATGATGCTCGACTGCTCCTCAGGGCTGGCGCAGACAAAGTTTCGGTGAACTCAGCAGCGGTGCATCGCCCGGGTTTAGTTTCGGACCTAGCAGCAGCGTTCGGTAGTCAATGTGTGGTGGTAGCGATCGATGCAAAGTCCAACGAGGACATGACCTGGAACGTGTACATCAATGGCGGACGGGAAGATGTTGGCCTTGACGTAGTCGACTGGGCTACAGAGGTCGCGGACCTAGGTGCCGGCGAAATTTTATTGACGTCGATGGACGGCGACGGAACTCGCAACGGGTACGACCTTGAATTGACTCGAACGGTCGTGGAAGCGGTCCAAGTGCCTGTGATTGCAAGTGGTGGTGTCGGAACGCTTGACCATTTGGTCAACGGTGCAATTGATGGTGGAGCGGATGCCGTGCTGGCAGCGTCGATCTTTCATTTCGGTGAACACACTGTGCGAGAGGCAAAAGAAGCGTTATTGGCGGCTGGGGGAATGGTCCGGCCGCCTGTCGATGAGCTGTAGCGGGCGATCGTCGATTAGTTTCAAGATATGACCTACCCGGGAACCCATGCAGCAGTAGACCCTGATCGCGCCGCGGTCATTATGGCGAGAACAGGTGATGCTCTCTCTTATCAAGAACTCGAAGACCGGTCCTGTCAATTTGCGCAAATGATGTGGAAGGCCGGGCTTCGACCGGGGGACCACGTAGCAATTTTTGCGGACAATCACATCCGCTACTTTGAGGCCTATTGGGCTGCGATGCGAAGTGGCCTTTATTTCACCACGGTGAATCGATTTCTCACTGCCGAGGAAGCCGCGTACATCGTCGAAGATTGCGGAGCGCGAGTGTTGGTTGCCAGCCAAGCTGTGCGCGATGTCGCGATTCAAATGTTGCCATCAATACCAAACTGCCCCGTGAGACTGATGTTCGATGGAGCGGCTGAGGGCTACGAAAGCTTCGAAACAACGGTCGGCGAATACCCTGCTGAGCCTCTTGAAGATCAGCCAAAGGGATCCCTGATGCTTTACAGCTCAGGTACAACTGGAAAACCGAAAGGGATCAAACGACCGTTGGACGGGTCAAAGATAACTGACCCAGATCTGATAGGTGCCGGCCTGGTTGGCGGGATTTTTGGCATCAATGATTCATCTGTCTATTTGTCGCCCGCCCCTCTCTACCACTCGGCGCCACTCGGATTCACGACGGGAACGCAATCTGTTGGTGGGACGGTAGTAGTCCTAGAGAAGTTTGATCCGCTTGAGGCATTGCAGGCCGTAGAGCGTTACGGCGTGACCCATTCGCAGTGGGTACCAACAATGTTCACCCGGATGTTGAAGCTCGCTGAAGAAGACCGACATAGGTGGGACCTATCGACGCACAAAGTAGCTATACACGCTGCCGCACCCTGCCCAGTAGAAGTGAAGAAACAAATGTTGGAGTGGTGGGGCCCGATTCTGCATGAGTATTACGCCGGAACGGAACTCAACGGCTTTTGTTATGTGGGTCCAGAGGACTGGATCTCTCACCCTGGGACCGTCGGTAAACCTCTCATCGGAGCCTTGCGTATATGTGACGAAGATGGCATCGAACTTCCTACTGGCGAGCCAGGGCTCATTTACTTTGAACGAGAGGAGCAAACGTTCGAATATCACCAAGCGCCAGACAAAACGAAAAGTTCACAGCATCCGAATAATCCTTTGTGGACCACGCTGGGAGATGTTGGTCGGGTCGATGGCGAAGGCTTCTTGTATCTCACGGATCGGAAGGCCTTTATGATCATTTCAGGAGGAGTCAATATCTATCCGCAAGAAATTGAGGACTGTTTGATTCTTCACGGTGACGTTGCTGACGTTGCAGTTTTTGGTGTCCCAAATGAAGATTTCGGTGAGGAAGTGAAGGCTGTTGTGCAGCCGGTGGATGGGGTCGCTGGGGATGAGCAGCTAGCGAAACGCCTGCTTGAATATGCTCGCGAGCACATCGCTGGTTACAAGGTTCCACGATCTGTGGATTTCCGTTCCGAGTTACCTCGCTTGCCGACGGGAAAACTATATAAACGAGTGCTGCGAGACGAGTACTGGGGCGTCGGCAGCGACTCAGGTGGCGGTGTGTCACCGATAGAACAAATAACTGACTCATGAATTAGGCACCTACGAAAACCATCAATTGTTTTATAAATCTTGGTTTTAATATCCGTCTTCATTCGTCAGGGTCTTCTGATATTTTCGAACAAACGCAGTGACTGGAAGTGAGGGAACGCATGTCAATTTATTTTGTAGTGCAAGAAGAAGTTAAAGACCAAGACGGGCTTCAGGAGTACATGGAAGCAGCCAAGAGCTCAACACTTGGTCGCGGCCGTGCCCTCGTAGTGGATGACAATGTTCTCCCAATAGAAGGAGAATGGCATGGTTCTCGCTTAGTGATCCTCGAGTTCGAGGATGAAGAGGCCTTTAGAGATTGGTACGAGTCACCTGAGTACCAGAATGCTCTGCCTCTGCGTCTTGCGGCTACTGACTCTCGCGGCGCATTAGTTAAAGGACTCAAGTAAAAGTATTACGGTGCTTCTTTACGACGGTGAATGTTCATTTTGTTGTAGGTGTGCATCTTGGGTAGCTCGTCGCGCTGATATCAAGATGAGTCCAGGTACTGCCGACGACTTAGAAAATCTGAATATCTCGGTGGTCGACGCGAAAAAGTCTGTTTGGTGGATTGACGGGGATGTGCGGCTGTCAGGTCACCGAGCGGTCGGAGAGGTCCTCCGCTCGATAGGTGGCGGTTGGAGATGGTTAGGGACTGCGATGAAGATTCCACCCTTCTCGTGGATCGCGGCCGTCATCTATAAGTACGTAGCGGCGAATAGGCACCGCATTACCGGATTACGTGACTAGGAAATTTTCAGGCAGCCGGCGTCAGCTGTGATTGCCTATATCGCTTATTGTCCGACGACTTCTGTGATGAATGAGCTTGTTTGATCTGTTACTGGTTGGGTGGCGCCCATAAAGAAATGGTCGGCTCCTGCGACTTGTTCTATTGATGTCGCTATCCATGGTCCACAAATATTCTCTGCATCAACCAAGGTTCGGAATTGGTCGTTTTCGGGTACCAGCAGCATCGTCGGTCGTTCATCTAGTCCCGCTTTCATTTGGGTCGGGTCAAGCAGCGCCAAGGGTGATGCGATTCCCACCCAACCAGCTACACAAAGGCCATCGGCGCTGAGAGAAACGTCTGCCCCAAATGAGTAACCGACCGAAACGACTGGTGCAGACCCAGAAAGTTCGCCTGCAAAAGCGAATGCTGCTTCGCTGTCAGCCACCTCAAGCTTGCCGTCGCCGTGGCTTCCTTGCGAATTTCCAACTCCTCGAAAGTTGTATCTCAGGGTGGCAATATTGTTCTTAGGTAGGGAACTGAACAGAGCCTGGACCACGTTGTTACGCATTTCTCCGCCGTAAAGTGGGTGCGGATGAGAGATGACAGCGATGGCCTTGATACGGCTAGGAAGTAAGTATTCCGCTTCGATAGCGATGCCATCACTGGTTGTAAAATTTGTTATTTGAGGGAGTCCTGAGTCCGCGTTCATGTCTGAGAACGGTACCGTGCCATCGTGGCAGAAGAACCAAATGATGCAGCTACTGACGAAAATCAGAAACGTCCGATCAAAATGCTTCACGATCGGATCCTCGTTCGCATGCCAGGCGACGAAGCCGAACGGAGAAGTAGCGGAGGGATTTTGATTCCCGCTACGGCACAACAACAAAAACGTTTGGTGTGGGGTGAAGTAGTAGGTGCCGGGCCAAATGTAAGAAGTGCCGAAGAGGGCGATCAGGTTCTATTTAGCCCAGACGATCGATATGAAGTCGAAGTTCACGGTGATGATTTCTTAATTCTACGTGAACGTGATGTCCATGCGATAGCTGCTCCCCGGGTAGAGCCCGGCAGTACAGGTCTCTACCTCTAACCAAAGGGGACCCCCGTGTCTGATAACGACCAAAGCAGTTACATAACCCGAGGCGAAATAGAAGTTCAAGTAGATACGGTTCCAATCGAGCCGGATGCAGCCATAGAAGATCTAGTGGACCGTCTCGACTCGGCTCGGGGGGTGCTGCTCTCCTCAAGCTACGAGTACCCGGGGCGTTACACACGTTGGGATATGGGATTTGTCGACCCACCGGTCTCCGTGACGAGTCAGGGAGACCTCGTTACTGCCAAAGCATTGAATCCTCGGGGTGAAGTTCTTCTAAGTCCAATTAGACAAATTATGCAGGAAATCGAACATATTTCTATCGTTGAAGAAGATGCTGACCGGCTTGTATGTCAGATAGAACGACCAACTGTTCGATTCGAAGAAGAAGATCGGAGCCGTCAGCCCTCTTCTTTTGCAGTAATCCGGGCCATCGTCGAGTTATTCAACGGGCCCGATGAGCATTTAGGTTTCTACGGGGCCTTTGGCTACGACCTAGCTTTCCAATTTGAACCTATCGATCTGAAGCTTGTTCGCCCCGAAGACCAACGAGACCTCGTTTTGTACGTCCCTGATGAAATTATTGTCGTTGACCATCAGGGAGGCATAGCCGAACGTCGCCGATATGAATTCAGTTACGCGGGGTCTAGTACAGCTGATATCAGCCGAGGAGGAGCCCGAGAGCCTTACCAACCTGATTTAGCTCTGGAACCGATGCGAGATCATGAAAGCGGCGAATATGCCGAGGTTGTCGACCTTGCTCGCCAATATTTTGCTCGTGGTGATCTTTTCGAAGTGGTCTCGAGTCAAACATTTGTAGAACCGTCTCCCGAACCACCGTCAGAACTCTTTCGTCGCTTGAAGGAACAGAACCCGTCTCCATATGGCTTTTTGATCAACCTAGGTCAAGCAGAGTGGCTGGTCGGGGCCTCCCCAGAAATGTACGTACGTGTAGAAGGAGACAGAGTAGAGACCTGCCCAATCTCGGGAACAATTGCTAGAGGGCAAGACCCACTTGACGACGCATCACAGATTCTTGCCCTACTTAATTCTGAAAAAGATGAGTCAGAACTAACGATGTGCACTGATGTTGACCGTAACGACAAGAGCAGGATCTGCATACCCGGCTCGGTCAAAGTCATCGGACGGCGCCAAATAGAAATGTACTCGCGGCTAATTCACACAGTAGATCACGTAGAAGGTCGACTTCGGCCCGAGTTTGATGCCCTAGACGCCTTCCTTACCCACACCTGGGCGGTCACTGTTACAGGAGCGCCAAAGACCGCGGCGATGATGTTCCTCGAAGACCACGAGAAGAGCCCAAGGGCCTGGTACGGCGGGGCAATTGGAAAAGTGGGATTCGACGGAGGACTAAATACAGGACTGACGCTGAGAACGATAAGGATCAAAGATGGCCATGCGGAGGTGCGCGTTGGAGCCACGTTGTTGTGGGATTCAGACCCAGTTGCCGAGGAAGAGGAAACTGAATTGAAGGCCTCTGCCTTCTTGGATGCGCTGAGGCTGCCACGCCGAACTTCGGATATCACAACGTTCGCAGTAGCCGAAGAAAAGAAAAGTGTCCTTCTTGTGGACCATATGGACTCATTTGTGCACACCCTGGGCAACTATTTAAGACAAACAGGTGCGGATGTCATAACTCAGAGAGCAGGGTTCCCTCTAGAAGACCTTTCTCGCCTGCGTCCAGACTTGTTGGTGTTGTCACCCGGGCCAGGGACACCATCAGATTTCGCGATTTCTAACACGATCGAAGCGGCCCTGGCTCTAGACATTCCGATATTTGGTGTTTGTTTAGGTCTTCAAGCTGTTGTCGAGTTCTTTGGAGGCGAGCTCGGCCAGTTGGAAACTCCGATGCACGGTAAAGCCTCACCGATTCGGGTAGTTGGGGGTCGCCTGTTCACTGGCCTTCCGACGGAGTTCAGAGCGGGTCGTTATCACTCGCTCTACGCTAGAAAAGACACCGTTCCTGCTTCGTTGGAAGTGACAGCAACCAGTGCTGATGATGACGTCGTAATGGCTATTGAACACAAATCTTTACCGATAAATGCTGTCCAGTTTCACCCTGAGTCAATAATGTCTTTTGACGACGAGATCGGTTTGCGATTAGTGCGAAATGCAATTGGAAATTTGACGGACCAAATATGACTCCCATGAGCTTTGCTAGCAAGAGAGATGTCCTCACACTGGATGGACCTGATACTGAGGCCTATCTTCACGGCCAGATTTCACAAAATGTGGATGACATGGGGGACGGAGAGTCTCGTCTTTCTTTCCTTCTCGAGCCCAAAGGGAATCTAGAGAGCTGTTTCAGGATTACGCGGTTAGAACAAGAGCGCTACTTGCTTGATACAGAGTCAGGACACGGACCGCTTCTTCTTGAATCCCTAGAGCGCTTTAAACTTCGGTCGAAAATTGAGTTCGTTCTTCATGACTGGCAGATGCTTTCAATTTTGGGTGACTACAAGACGTCCGACGTCTCCTCAGCGTTCTTGTCAGTCGAATCGCCGTGGCCAGCTGCACAACATGTTGATTTACTTGCGGAAAACCCGATGGTGGACCTCCCGATGTGTAGTTATGAGGAATATGAACGGCTTCGCTTCAGTCATGGACTTCCAGTAATCGGCAGAGAATTTGATGTTGGAGCCATACCAAATGAGACTGATCTACTGGATTTAGCGGTTTCGTTCAACAAGGGCTGCTATCGAGGTCAAGAGCTAGTGGAACGGATCGCGTCTCGAAAGGGTGGGCGCCGGTTACTCCGACGTATTCGCAGCGACCTCACACTGTCTCCTAAAGACGACCTATTTTCTGAAGGTAAGGAAGTTGGAGAGGTGCTGGCTGTGACCCCGACGTCTCCGTACATCGGATTTGCTTCTGTTCGCAGTGAAGTTGAGGTTATGGAAAATGAAGAAGGTGGAGATATTGAGGTGTTCGCACTTAGCGAGGTTATTCAATAGCGAAATCCTTCCGGGAGTTCTCGCGGAGTAGCCTCTGCGAGTGCCTAATGGTGTCGCAATCAGCGAGACCAAGTGAACTGGGAGACAAGATTGTGGCTAAACCTGCTTTGTTAGCGAAATTGACTGCGAAAGAAGGACAACGTGATGCTCTATTGGCTGTGATCGCAGACTTGGGAATGCGAAACGTGTCCGGAGAACCAGGTACTGAGGTGTACGCGGCTCACAAAGACGCGGGCGACGAAAACGTTGTTTGGTTTTATGAAATGTATTCAAATGGTGATGCTTTAGCGGCCCATGGTGGATCGGACGAGATGAAAGAGTTTGGGCGTGCCACCGGCGAATTTATGGCTGCTAGAGCAGAATTGATCTTTCTTGAGCCTGTCTGTGCCAAAGGCCTCGACCTTTAGTAAGTGTGAGGGTAGTCAGAAGCCATTACATACCGGAAGGCACCCCAGTATGACTGTCGGTGATGGAACTTATTTAGATCGGATCATTGTCGAACATCGCGATAGAGCTGCAGCTGATCGGCGACCCCTGGAGGGCTTGCTTGAACAGGCCGCCCAGTGTCAGGTACCGCGGCAGTTCTCCTACGCCCTTAAAGAACCGGGGTTGAGTGTGATAGCGGAGGTCAAACGTCGGTCTCCTTCAAAGGGTGATCTCTTTGCTGATTTGGACCCGGCGGTTTTGGCCGAGCAGTACATGCGAGGAGGAGCTGCATGTTTATCTGTTCTCACTGATTGGCCCAATTTTGGCGGATCGAGTCGTGACTTAGAAGAGGCCCGGTCGGCGGTCGAGCTCCCGGTGTTGAGAAAAGATTTCACTGTACACGAACGAGATGTGTTGGATGCACGGCTAATGGGGGCTGACGCCATCTTGTTGATCGTCGCAGCACTTTCCCCTGATGAACTTGCAACCTTCTTTGACTTGGCTCGAGCTTTAGGAATGGACGCGTTGGTTGAGGTCCATGATGAGAATGAGCTGCAGATGGCACTCTCAGTTGGAGCGGACCTGGTCGGGATTAACCAAAGGGATTTATTCACCTTTGAGGTTGACCATGAACGGGCGGTTCGAATGGCGAAACTCATTCCAGACCATGTGGTGGGGGTCGCCGAGTCGGGGGTCAGGGGCCCCGAAGATGCGAAGGCTTTGAGTGAAGCTGGATACAAAGCGATCCTCGTTGGTGAAACTTTGGTGGTGAGTGACGACCCGGCAATGGCTGTCTCCGCTTTAAGAGGAGCCGGATGATGTTTGTGAAGGTTTGCGGAATTACCACCGAAGAGGACGCTCTCTTGGCTATAGGGATGGGTGCTGATGCATTGGGTTTCAACTTTGTTCCTGGATCATCGCGACAGATTCGTTCATCAGTGGCGAGAGATATAGTTCGTCGTTTGCCGGGGGGAGTACTCACGGTGGGGATCTTCAGGGATGAACTGAAAGAAACCGTCGTTCAGACAGTGCATGACGCGGGTCTACAGGCAGCGCAGCTTCATGGGCGCGAATCTGCCGAAGATAGTTCCTGGATCGCCCAACGAGTTCCTTACCTGATCAAGGCATTTGTGGCGGGTGATCCAGCCATTGATGAACTTGATCGCTATTCAGCTACAGCAATTCTGGTTGATGCACCCGAGCCGGGTTCTGGCGAAGTTTTTGATTGGTCGCTGCTTGACGGGAGAGAAAGAGGGCGTCCACTTATCTTGGCTGGTGGGCTGAACCCTGAAAACGTGGCCCAAGCTGTAACGGTCGTTAAGCCGTGGGGCGTTGACGTCGCCAGTGGTGTCGAAGCTTCACCAGGGGTTAAAGATCCAGTCAAAGTTAGAGAATTCGTAATAAACGCCCGAGATGCCGGAAGTTTGCTGGAGCCTGAAGATGAAGATTTCGATCCAGATGCCCCGCGACCCTACGACTGGCGGGATGAGTGATGACGGAAGGGCTGCCACCGATAGGTTGAACATATGGTGATGACCGATCCAAATATGGAAGGGCGCTTCGGCGAGTTTGGTGGACGTTTCGTCCCTGAAACACTAATTCCGGCTTGCGAAGAACTTGAGACAGCATTTCGCGAAGCTTGGGCTGACCCGTCGTTCGTCAACGAGTTTCATCGCATCCTTACTGATTATGGGGGACGGCCCTCTCCTCTTACCGAGTGCTACCGGTTATCCGAACAATTGGGAGTCAGAATTCTTTTGAAGCGAGAAGATCTGAATCACACAGGTTCACACAAAATCAACAATGTGATCGGTCAAGCCCTACTTGCTCGTCGAATGGGAAAATCTCGCCTCGTCGCTGAAACAGGAGCGGGTCAACATGGAGTTGCCACTGCAACCGCAGCAGCACTCCTAGATATGGACTGCAAGGTCTACATGGGGCAAGTCGACGTCGAACGCCAAGAATTGAATGTCTTTCGAATGCACTTGTTGGGGTCAGAAGTTGAGGCGGTTTCATCCGGTAGTCAGACCCTAAAAGACGCAGTGAATGAGGCTCTTCGAGATTGGGTCGCCACCGTCGAAAACACTCATTACTGTCTCGGATCGGTGATGGGCCCTCACCCGTACCCTTGGATGGTCCGAACCTTCCACCATGTCATTGGCGACGAGGCTCATGAGCAATGCCTGAAGCTAATGAATCGCGTCCCTGACGTTGTTGTCGCCTGTGTAGGCGGCGGAAGTAACGCTGCCGGAATCTTTTCGGGTTTTGCAGATACCGACGCCCGTTTAGTCGGAGTGGAACCCGCTGGCGGGGCCGCAGTGGGTCGTGGGGTTCCGGGGGTTGTGCACGGGATGAACTCATATCTGATGCAAGATGAGGTTGGACAGGTTCAAGAAGCCGAGTCCATTTCAGCAGGACTTGATTATCCCGGCGTTGGACCGGAGCATGCATATTTATCCTCGATAGGTCGAGCTGAATATCCTGCGGTGAACGACCAAGAGGTCGTCGAAGCTTTCCAGCTACTTTCGAAAACTGAGGGAATTATCCCAGCGCTTGAATCAGCCCATGCCTTAGCTTGGGTCGTTCGCGAGGCGCCAGCGTTGCAAGGTCAAGCTGTGCTTTTGAATCTCTCTGGACGCGGCGACAAAGACGTCGATCAAATGATGGATGTGTTGGGAACGGAAAGCAATCAGTGAACCTCAACACTGACGTTGGCCGCATGGAAAGCGTCCTTCGTGGTCGTCGAGATGACGGCGCGAAGTTGTTAGTTGTGTACATAACTGGTGGTTACGAGGGGTGGGAATCAGCAGTAGAAACAGCCGCAGCGGCAGGAGCAGATGCTATCGAAATCGGGATACCATTTTCTGACCCAGTAATGGATGGCCCCGTGATTCAAGAGGCTAGCCAAGCGGCCCTCGAAGCTGGAGCTACTCCTGCTTCAGTGTTAGCGGCGGTACCTAATCTTGATACCGGTGTTCCTCACGCCGTCATGACCTACTACAACCTCGCTCACCACCCCGGGCATGAAAGGTTCGCAGCGACGTTAGCGAACTCAGCGATTGATGCTGCGATCTTGCCGGATCTACCGCTGGTGGAATCGGGCCCTTGGAGGCAAGCAGCTTCAGAGGCTGGCGTTGAGACGATCATGTTGGCGGCACCAACAACCCCAGATGACAG
>MDSV01015238.1_pt1 | contig 29065 bp, 28 predicted proteins | sample 810851 | NCBI WGS metagenome assembly MDSV01 (sample SAMN05326640, study PRJNA326480) | marine metagenome | isolation source: seawater | place: Atlantic Ocean: North East | collected 2012 | reverse complement strand
TCTCGAAGTGCTCTTAGCATTGGCAGAAAATTCACCATATTACCGATACCCATAGAAGACCAGACTAAGATATTGCTAAACTCTCTTTTTGTCGAACTATTCTTTCTAGTTCTATTTAAAATAAAATTCATGAATATATTATTTCAAAAATAGCAGTTATTAAGTAGATAATTTTTCTTTGATTGAATTAGATGGCTTTATCTTTCTTGATAGTTTACTTACCATCTCTCCTGCTAAATCGTTCGCTATAAGACTTGATTTTTCTATATCGTGACCATTAATTAGTCCAGCACACAAGCCTGCTAGGACAGTATCTCCAGCTCCAACAACATTAAAAACTTCTTGTTGGATAGCTTCAATTTGTTTAATTTTGCTACCTGACAGCAAAATCATGCCTTTTGAACCTCTTGTATAGAGAACATTAGAAATCTCGAGTAACGATGAAATTTGTTTTACAACTTCTTCTGGTAAGGGTAAGTGTTCTTTTGAAACACCCAAGATTTTCGCAGCCTCAAAATTGTTTGGCTTTATTAGATCAGCTCCAATAAATTTATTTACATCTTCTGTCTTAGGATCTACTAAAGTTATTACTTCGTATTTACTGCAGAGCTTAATTAATCTCCTAATAAATCCATCATCACAAAAACCTTTATTATAGTCACTTATGATACATACTTTATATTCTTGATTTTCTAAAACGCCTTCAATTGACTCTAAACATTTTTTTCGTGTAGCATCATTCATTTCATATTCAGTTTCATCATCCAGTCGTGCAACAAGGTGGCCAGATGCATATACTCTGGTTTTTTTACTCGTTTTGAAACCATTTATATTTAATATTCCAGAACTATTGATCTTACCTTCTTTACAACAACTTCTTAAAATATCGGATGTTTCATCATCGCCAACAACACCACATAGTGTTACATTTATGTCCAGATCTGATAAAACTTTTGCGACAAATCCAGCACCACCCAGAGTAAATTCAGTATTATTTTTTAAAATTACTGGAACGGGGCCTTCAGGAGTCAATCTACTAGCTACTCCAAATATACTCTCATCAAGCATCAAATCACCCACAACTAAAGCCTTGTTTTTTGCAGTGTCTTTATTCATTTCTTGTAATTTTAACTATCAAATTTAATGCCTACTCTTGAACAATCTGGTTCTTTCATGTTTTCAAACCCTTCATTTATTGAATCAATCGACACATAGTGAGAAATTAGATCATTTGATTTTTTAATGTCAGATTTTAATAATTCATGCAAGATGTGAGTATCTACAGCTGGATCAGACAAACCTCCTTGACTGCTAAACATTCTCATTCCATCGTAAAACTGAAGAAAATTACTGAAAATCACATCCTCGTTAACTTTACTTTGTCCAATTAAGCCAATCTGTCCATTTTTACTACAATATGAGGGTGTTTGACCAATGATTGATGCAACACCCGTAGTCTCTAAAACCAAGTCAAATTTGCACTCTTTAATCTCATGAATATTTTCTAATGCAACAAATTGACCACTGAATCTTTCAACTTGTTTCTTCTTGTCAGGAAAAATATCTACAACTGTTGGAGATTGCAAATCAAGAGCATCACATATAAAAGTTAGTGCTGTACCTAGACCACCAGCGCCAAAAATTAATATTGAATTGTCTTTAGTCACTTGCGCTTCTTTAACTAAAACTCCATATGCAGTAGGAAGAGCACATCCTAAAAGAGGATATACATCCTTCAATTCTTCAATTGGCTCTATTGGTGTGCAGCGATTTTCTCCAACAACAGTATATTCACTAAAAGTAGTCACTGGGCCAGCGCCTACTGAAGAACCGCTTGTTGTTTCAAATTTACTGCCTGGAATACTACCGCCTGCTCCCGGCCTCCAATGTAATATGACAAAATCATCTTTTTTTACATTTTTAACTTTTTCACCAACAGATTCAACAATCCCATACCCTTCATGGCCCATAAAATGCGGCAAAAATTTATCTGGACCTTTTTTTCCAAGAAATTCATTAACTTGTGCTCCACATATACATGAAGAAATTAATTTTACCGCTACTTCATAACCAATTACTTCACGATCTTTTATTTCCCATATTTCAAGTGGTTTTTTTTGTTCTGTTAACACCACAGCTTTAAATTTTTTATTCATAATCTATGTGTAAATATTTAACTCATTTTATCAATTATTATACTAGTAGAAATACCATCAATATAATCCATAAGATGAACTTTTCCTCCATATGATTCAACAAAATCTTTTCCAATCACCATGTTTAAATCTTTGTAATCACCACCTTTCACAAGCAAATCAGGTTTGATAATTTTTAATAAGTTTACTGGGGTCTCTGAATCATAAGAAATTATGTAATCCACATGAGAAATTGATTCAAGAACTTCGATACGATGTTCTAGACAATTAATCGGTCTATCTGTGCCCTTTAAAACGCTTACAGAACTATCTGAATTTATTCCAATAATTAAAATATCTCCAAGTGATTTTGCGTGCTTAAGATATCTTACGTGTCCAGCATGAATAATGTCGAAACATCCATTTGTGAAAACAACTTTTTTTTTATTTTTTTTAATTAAGCTTAATTCACTTTCAATAGTGTTTTTATGAATTCTTTTAGATTTCATGAGTAATGGAAAGGATAAAAAGTTTTTAAATTAAACAAGTTCATTCAATATTTGTTTTGTTATTTTTTCGGATGATAGGCCAGCAAAATCTAGCAAAAATGCAGGATCACCCCCAGTTGAACAAAAAACATCATTAAAACCTATCCTAGTAAGCTTTCCTATATTTTCTTCGGCAAGAACTTCAGCCACAGCAGATCCAAGACCTCCTATTACGTTATGCTCTTCTATTGAAAATATTGTCTTAGTCTCATTTGCTGCTTTTATTATAGAGTCTCTATCAATTGGCTTTATTGATGCCATTTGTAACAATCTTGCACTAATATCTTTTTCTTGAAGGTTCTTCACAACCTGAGATGCTTCAAACATCATTGTTCCAGTTGTGATTATTGTTAAATCATCACCGTCATTAAGAAGTGTTGCTTTTCCTATTTCAAATCTATCTTCTTTGCTATAAGTGTCTGGAATATCTATTGCTGAAATTCTTACATAAGCAGGTCCTTTAAGATCAATTGCTGCATCTATTACTTGTCTCATTTCTCTTACATCACCGGGTACAAAAACTGACATGTTTGGAATTGATCGCATTATGCCAATATCTTCATAAGTATGATGAGTTGGTCCTGCTGATCCAGCACTAACACCTGCATGAGATACAACGAATTTAACATTTAGATTTGGATAAGCGACATCTGTTCTGACCTGTTCACATGCTCTCATTGCAATAAATGCTGCAAAAGAATTAACCACCGGCAACTTCCCTTCTTGGCTAAGTCCTGCAGCCATACCAACCATATTTTGCTCAGCTATACCTATCTGAAAATGTCTGTCTGGAAATGCTATTTGAAACGGCTCTGACTGAGTTGAGTCAGCTAAATCAGCTTCTAGCAATATCAAATCCTTGTTTTCATGACCTAATTTAGTAATATGCTCGCCATAACCAACTCTTATGCTTCTAGTCATTTAGTAGCTCCTTAAATTTTGCAAACTCATTTACTTCTTGCATAGCTGCATCTGAAAATTTACCTATTGCACCACCACCGTGCCAATTATTATCATTCTCCATAAATGAGATGCCTTTGCCTTTTACCGTATTACTTAAGATGAGTGTAGGTTGATTTTTTGATGGTGGTGTTTTTAGTGCTTTCAGTATTTGTTCCATGTCGTGTCCGTCGATCTCAATTACTCTCCAACCAAATGCTTCCCATTTATCTTTATAAGGTTCCAATGCCATTACATCCTCAGTAAATCCACATTGTTGTATTTTATTTCTGTCTACAATGCCAATAAGATTATCTAATTTATAATTTGTTGCTGCCATTGCTGTCTCCCAGATAGAGCCTTCTTGAGTTTCTCCATCGCCCATCATTACGAAAGTTTTATAGCTCTTGTTATCAATCTTTGCGGCTAAAGCTTTTCCTGCACCAACAGCAAAACCATGACCAAGAGATCCAGTACTCATTTCAACACCTGGTGTTTTCACATCCATGTGTCCCCAAAGTCTACTGTCATTTTTTCTAAAGGTTTGGAGTTCCTCTTCAGAAATAAATCCCTTCATACATAAAATGCTACACATGCCAATACTAGAATGTCCCTTACTCAAAATAAACCTATCCCTATTAGGTGAATTGGGATCAGATGGATCTATTTCCATAACTTCAAAATAAAGTGCTGTAAGCATATCAATTGCTGATAGTGATCCCCCAGGATGACCTAATCCAGAATCTATCAATGTTTTAATTATGAGATATCTCCCATAATTAGAAATATCTACTAGTTTATTAATTAATTCAGTGTTGTTCATTTATGCTCTCGTTTATTTAAGTGATCGAATATAAGGCTTTTTTTGAATAATTGGTAGTAAAGATTCATCTTTTTTGACGTAATGATCTAAAAGAACAATATCCTCTGGTGAATTTATATCAAACCCCTCTAAATTCTTAGTTATATAAGGAATTATTTCTTTGCCTGAAATAGATTTATATTTTTTCATAGATTTAACCCATGCTATTTCTAAGCTTGCATTTTGAGAATATATCTCAGGAAGAGCTGCGTATTGACAACTATGCCATGGAGTATTATCAATTAAACCCTCTATAACAGGCTTCATTCTGTTTCCAGCAAGATTCCACATTTTACCCGGATGCTCTTTACATTTTTGGATTGCTCTTAAAGAATCTGCTTTTTTGTCATCTGTAAATACATTCCATGCCTCTTTAATTGACTCAGGATTTCTTAAAGGACAGGTTGGTCTAAGTATGCTAAATATATCAAAGGACAGATCTTCATCTTCTAGTTTTTGTAAAATCCATTCTACCCATTCTATATCTGGCGATGAATCTCCTGAGATTTCTTTAGATCTTAAGAAAGGCACATTAGCACCATAATATTTTGCTATATCAGCATACTCTTCATCATCAGTGGCACAAACAACCATATCAAAAACTTTACTATTTAAAGCAGCCTCAATTGAATATGCTAATAAGGGATGTTCGTTAATAAGCTTAATATTTTTGTTTGGTACTCTCTTTGATCCTGAACGAGCGGGGATTAGAGCAATAGATCTATATTTCATAAACTATATTTTTTCTTTCCTTTCTAAAAAAGAAATATTTTTAAGTTCAGAGTAAACATCAAGTGCTTCTACTCCTGGCTCTCTAGTTCCATTTCCAGATAGACCATATCCACCAAACGGCATATGTGGTTCACTACCATATGTGCCGATGTTGACATTTACAAGCCCTGTTTTAACTCTCTTAGAATACCAAAGTGCCCTATTGATATTTTGAGTATGAATTGCTGCAGTTAGCCCGTATTTTGAATCATTTGCAATTGTTAAAGCCTCTTCTAAATTTCTTACAGTTTGTACTGTTGCAACTGGGCCAAAAATTTCTGTGCCATTAAGATCGTCATTATGAGGCAAGTTTGAAATTAATGTTGGTGAAATATAATAACCATCTTTGAGAGTGTCATTATTACAATTGCCTCCACAAAGAATTTTACCCCCTCTTTCTTTTGCCTCATTGATAGCTTTAAGAATATTTTCATATTGTCTTTTATTAACCACGGGTCCAAGATCACTTTTTTCAGAAATACCAAGCTTTAGGCTGTTTGCTTTATCAACTAGCTTTTTTACAAAATCTTTGTAAATTGATTCAAATACGAGAATCCTACTTGAAGCGGCACATCTTTGTCCTGCATTGCTAAAAACTGATAATGCTGCCCAGTGAACTGCATGATCAATATCAGCATCGTCACAGACAACAAATGAATTTTTACCACCCAACTCTAATGAGACCCTTGCAAGTCTTTTGCCAGCATTTTGTGCAATTAACTTACCTACACTTGTAGATCCAGTAAAGCTTATTAGAGATATGTTTTCATTTTCAACCAAAGCAGAACCACTTTCGCCATCGCCCTGAATAATATTGAAAACTCCATCTGGTAATCCTGCTTCTTTAGAAATCTTTGCGATCATGTTTGCTATCGATGGGGAGTCTTCTGAAGATTTTAAAACAATAGCATTACCACATATTAAAGCTGGAAATATTTTCCAAGCAATATTTGCAATAGGAGTATTTGCTGGAACAATAAGTCCAACAACACCATGGGGTAATCTAATAGTTTGACTCATTTTACCTGGCATTCCTGATGTAAGAGTTTTTCCATAAAGTCTCATTCCTTCACCAGCAAAAAATTCGCCTTGCATAATCGCACCTCCCACTTCTCCAATAGCATCTTGAAGTGGTTTGCCTGTTTCAAAAGCAATATTCTTTGCGAGCTCTTCTGAGTTATCTTTCATAATGTTAACCATTTTGAAAAGAATGTTTCCTCTGTTAACTGGTGTTGTTTCAGACCAAAGCTCAAATGCATTAATTGCAGCAGAGACAGCATTATTTACATCATCTATTGAAGAACACGCAACTCTACAAATTATCTCTCCAGAGTGAGGATTAAATTTATCTATCCAATTGTTTGATTTAGATTTAACAATATTTCCATTTATCCAATTTTCTATTTTAATTTCTTTTTTATTCATATTTATATGGCTGTCCATCCTCCATCTAAAATTAAATTTGATCCAGTCATGTAAGAAGATGCATCACTTGCTAAAAAAATTACTGCGCCATTATATTCTTCAGGATTTGCCATTCGACCAATAGGAATTCTTTTACAATAGGCATCAAGAAATTCATCTTCCTGATTATTAAATACGCCAGCAATAGTTAGTGAATTAACTCTTATGTTATTTTTAGTCCAATAGGAGGCAAGATAGCGAGTTAAGTTTAAAATACCTGATTTAGATGCAGAATATGCAACTGGCTTGAAAAAATCCTCTCCTTTTTGTCTTCGAAAATCATAGATGCTCTGATCTGGAGATACTAGACCGTATATAGATGAGATATTAATAATTGAGCCCTTATTATTTTTTGCCATTTCAGCACCAAAAACTTGGCATGCTAAAAATGTACCTTTCAAATTTACATCGAGTACTTTATCCCACGATTCTTCAGGATAATTTTCAAAAGGACCTGTTTCTTCCATTGGGGATCCTGGAGGAGAATCTATAGCGGCATTATTTATTAAAACATTAGGTATTCCAAAACTACCTTTTATTTCAGTCAGGCATGAAAATAAAGAATCCTTTGAGGTGATATCACAACTAATAAAGAAGTAATCTTTTTCATAGTTCTTTTCTAGTTTAGATATTCCGTCTGACTTTGAAATATCAATTCCAATAACTCTTGCTCCATTCTCAAGAAAAGCTGTTTGATATTCAATACCCAACTGTCCACTTGCGCCAGTAATCAATACTATCTTCTTATTAACATCAAATAGATTCACTTTATTCAAAGCTATCTCCTTTACCTTTCAATAAGTTATAAAAAAGATCACAAACTTCTCTTACTGCACCATTTCCACCTTCTCTGTCTGTTATGTATGAAATGTAAGAATGAATTTCTTTAAAAGAATCTGCAACTCCTACTGGGACTCCTACATACTCAAATGCAGGTATATCATTGATATCGTTGCCTACAAACATTGTTTGAATAGGGTCAATGGACAGATTTTTGCATATTTTTTCAAGTTCATGTGCTTTATTTTCTACTCCATGACAGCATTTAATGTTAAGTTTTTGTGCTCTTTTTTGAACAACATTATTTTTTTCAGTTGAGACTATAAACGTTTCAATGCCTAAAGATTGTAACCTTGAAATTCCAAGCCCATCAGCTCGTGAAGATTTTATTGATTCAGTACCTTCTTCAGATACATATACATAGTTGTCAGTAAAAACTCCATCAAAGTCAAAAAAAATTATTTTAATAGAATTAATTACTTCTAAATCAATCTTCGATAATGGCATTATCATATTAATTAATATAGATTTTCCTCAAGAACAGGCTCGCCTTTTTTAAGTGGTTCTTTTATTTTTCTACCTAATACTTTATGAGAATCTCTTACAGGTATATATTGTTCACTAAATATAATTCCAGATAAATTTTTTAAATTTAGCTCGGTATCTTTTTCCATATCCTTGTATGCAACGATAGATTTGCCTAATTTTTGAAATACATATTCTTTTCCAAGATCATCCTTTGGTTTTTGATTCATCATTTGTGGTGTTCTTTTTAAATCCCTTACGAAATGATTAAAACCATTGGGCTCAAGTGCAAAACTATGGTCAGTTCCTTTCCAAGCTCTGTTCAAAGTGACATGTTTTTCAAAAACTCTTGCACCTTGCATATATGCTACAGGACCTGAAAGAATACCATTAAAATGATCAGAAGAACCAATAGTGCATTTAGGAAATTTTTTAATTAATTCTTTTATATTACTTAAGCCAAGTCTATTGTATTCACAAGGATATTCTGAAACACAATGCAAAACGGCAATATCATTATGATGAGCTAAGAGAGTTTCAACACTTGCATCAATATGATGAGAATGACCACCACCAACACTCAAAACTACTGGTTTGTTTGTGGCACCAATTTTATTAATGAAGGGTAAATTTCCTAAATCAAATGAAGCAATTTTAATTATATCCACGTCCAACTCATCGAGAATTTCAAGCGAAGGCTCATCAAATGGTGTAGACATAAATGCTACATTATTTTTAATGCATTCTTCTTTAATTTTTGGAAGCCATTCAAGATCTAATTCTAGTAGTTCTCTATGAGCACCATATGATTCTGCAAAAGCATTTTCACTGTTATACGGTTTTTCATAGGCTTCTTTGGAAAATAATGCTTTATTGTTTCTTGTTTGAAATTTGACTGCATTTGCTCCTTCTTTTGCAAAAATCTTTATGAATTCTATTGCTGTCTCTAAAGAGCCTTGATGGTTTTGACCAACCTCAGCAATTATATAGGGCTCATCTTTTTTTTGATGTTTGAACATTTCTACCTCTCATACATAATAATACATTTCTTTTAACTTCTTCCGTAAATATCTTCTAATCTAACAATATCATCCTCACCCAAGTAGCTGCCTGATTGAACTTCGATTAACTCCAGATCAGTATTTCCAGGATTTTCTAATGCGTGAACTTCTCCTAGTGGGATGTATGTGGACTCATTTTCTAATAACTCAAATGTATCATCTCCTTTAGTAACCTTTGCAATTCCAGAAACAACAATCCAATGCTCAGCTCTATATTTATGTTTCTGTAAGCTTAATTTCGCTCTGGGCTTTACGGTTATTCTTTTAACTTGATATCTTTCACCTTGATCAATTGAATCAAATTTTCCCCATGGTCTATGCACTTCACGATGTATTTCCCATTCAGACCTTGAATCACTCTTTAATTTTTGAACGATAGCTGAAATATCCTGAGATTTATTTTTTTTAGCTACTAAAACTACTTCTTGAGAAACAATTATAATTAAGTCATCTACGCCAACTGCTGCTACAACAGAATTATCAGCTCTAATGTAGGAATTTGATACATCATGCATTATCACATCACCCAATATTGCATTTGAATTACTGTCTTTATCTGATACATCCCAAATAGATGACCAGGATCCAATATCATTCCATCCAGCATCCATTTCAACCATAACAGCTTCAGAAGTTTTTTCCATTACTGCATAATCAATTGATTTGCTCGGGCATTTACTGAATATCTTCTCATCGATTCTAGTAAAATCTAGATCATCAATAGGACTTTTTGTAGCACTCTTGCATATTTCATATATATCAGGTTCATACTTATTTAGTTCCTCCAAATATACGCTTGCTTTAAATAAGAACATTCCACTGTTCCAAAAATATTCTTTTGATGAAAGATATTTCTTTGCTTTATTTAGTTTTGGTTTTTCTTTGAATGATTGAACCTCAAATCCTTCTTTATAATTTATACCTTTTTTTATGTAGCCATATCCGGTATTTGGATTATCAGGAGCAACACCAAAAACAACCAACTTACCATCTTCAGCAATTGGTATTGCTCTATTAACAGCTTGGGTAAAATTTTCTTTATCCTTTATTAAATGATCTGCTGAGAGTACCAACAATAGCGGATCATCATCAGAACAAAATGCAGATAATGCAATTGCTGGGGCCGTATTTTTTCCAGTCGGCTCAAGAATAATCTTGGTTTCTAAATTAATTTCTCGAAGTTGCTCTGCAACGAAAAACCTGTGATCATTATTACAAATTGTAATGGAAGACTCGACATTTAAGTCAGTTAGCCTATTAAAGGTTGCTTGAAGCATTGTTTCATCACCATAAAGATTCAAAAACTGTTTTGGTCTTTTTGCCCTAGAAACTGGCCATAGTCTTGTTCCAGAACCTCCAGCCATAGCTACTACACAAATACTCAAGTAACAATCTCCATACTAAAAAATTTGGTGCAATTTTATCACACAAATATTAATTAATGGGTCTTATGGTTTCTTAGAACAATTGCTAATAAACTTAAAATAAATCCAAATAATGTAATTGAAAAACAAATTAATGCTCTATTTGGTGATGATTTTAATTCTGACGCGTATGGTGAATCCAAGACTGTTAATATGTAATCCTTGTTTGACTCAATTAACATCAGTTGCTTCATTTGTTCTTGTTGTAATTTTGAGATTGCTTCTCTTACTTCAGCATAATTTACAGTAGGTAGTTGATTATTTAGAAAATCAATTGATTTTAATGCTGAAATTTTATCTTTTTCTTTCATGTTATTATTAATTTCTGAAATGATCGTATCTGCCCACTCTTTTGCAATGTATGGGGAATTATGTTCAACAGTAAGAGATATGAAAGAAGTTTTTATATCTTGATCAATGTTCATTATAACTTTGTATGTCTTATAAGCCTCTTGTGCAGATGGGATAGTCTTTTTAGGATAGGAGACTTTTCTTATCCATTGATTTTTAATAGAGTCATAACTTTTTTCATCATAAATTAATGTATTAGTTTCATGATCCCAATCATCTACAGCAAGTAGATCATGTAAATTGATATATGGTAGAAAATTATTTTTAAAAAATTCAAACGATTTGACCTTTTCGATGGCTTCAATTGATCTATCTCCACTATCTGATGGAAGTGAAATGCCTGCAAGACTTGCCATACCAGAAAACTGACTCAACATTCCCATAGCAGATTGATCATTGTTTGTTTTTGATAAAAGTGCTTTGGATGTATAAATATTTGGTAAAGAAATTGCGTAAATAACAGAAATTATTGCAAAAAATAAAGTGATTGCAGATATAAATTTCCACTTACTAAAAAATAGATCTATCAGCTCTCTTAAGGTTATTTCTTGAGTATTTTCATTTTGTAAATTCATTACTTCCCCTTTTTTGATAAATTTAATGTATTTATATATTTATATGCCAGTACAACAATTTTTCAAATGGTACCCGGAGCCGGACTTGAACCGGCACGCTATTGCTAGCGAGGGATTTTAAGTCCCTTGTGTCTACCAATTCCACCACCCGGGCATTGCTTACGCATTATTTTACAAGTAATTATAAAATAAATCTCTAAAATTCTCTTAATGGAGGCTGAATCCGGAATCGAACCGGAGTAAACGGCTTTGCAGGCCGCTGCATAACCACTCTGCCATCCAGCCAAATTTTCTACATGAGAATTGTATATGCCTTATTATAATATGTGTTAATTATTTGATATCTTTATCAAATGAAATATTTTGCTCTACCTCTCTCTTGCTTAGCTTTTTATATTGGCCCCTGATTGAATTATTCACTTTTATCGCATTTTTTATAATTTCTAATGAAATATCGTTAGATTTTGCGAAATTAAGTAATGCGATGGTATCTTTTGGAAAACATGCCCCACCAAAACCATATCTATTATCAGGTCCGGGGACTTGCATATGAGAACTACCAATTCTTTCATCAATTGACATTAATTTTACGAAATCTTCCCAGTTTTCATTTGGATTAATCTTTAAAAATAAGCTATTTATTTCATTAAAGAAAACTACTTTAGTAGCTAAGAATGCATTTATTGTGTATTTGAGTAAAGAAGCTGTTATTAGGTCTGTGTATTGATAATTTTTATTTATGCATTTTGAGTAATCATCATAAAAATTAGCTAATTTTTGTGTATCAGATTTATTCCCACCAAAAATAATCAATTGAGAATTAATAAAATCTTCAATGGCATAAGCTTCTCTCAAAAACTCTGGATTATATATTAGAGATGGGAAGAAAGATTCTATTGAAGAGATATGATTTGGAAGAACAGTACTTTTCAAAACAATAAGTGAGTCTAATGAATTATTTTTAAAATCTTTTAATACATCTTCAACAATTGATATGTTTTGTGTTCCATCATCTTTCATTGGGGTTGGAACACAGATGAAGGATATTTCAGGTGAAAATCTTATTAGATCATCAAAACTTGTATTATGTTTTGGATCTATAATACACACTTCTACTTCATCTTTAAGACCTTCATGAAGGGCTTTACCAACAAAACCATATCCAATAATTGAAACTTTCATTTATCTTTCTGAAAAGAATTAAGTGTATAAATGTACCCAGTATAAACAGTTATTAATAAAGCAATTACTAATAAAATATCGCCAATAACAACTAATAACATAAAATTAAATGCAAGACCTAGGAGATAAATAAGGACAGAAAAAAGCTGCATCGCAGTTTTATACTTCGATATTGTAATAACTTTAGTTGCTTTTTCATTATTATTACGTGCATTTAAATCTCTTAGAGCACTAACCCAAATCTCTCTTGAAATAATTATTGAGCCAGCAATAGCTATCAAATAACTTGAGAGATTTACTGCAAGAGCAAATAAGACAAAGGTAATCAAAATTTTATCTGCAATAGGATCTAATATTTCTCCAATTTGTGATGTAGCATTAAATTTTCTAGCAAAATATCCATCAAAGTAGTCAGATATTCCTGCGATGATAAACAAGAACAAAGCAGTTAAATATCCATCATTGCCTATTAAGGATAGGAAAATTAAGAACCCAAGAAATATTCTGGACACTGTTAAAATATTAATAAAAATATACATCACTTAATCTCTTTTTTAATAGCAAGTGCTATTTTCTCATTAATACCCTCAACAGTCATTAAATCTATCAAGGATGCTGATTTTATCATTTTAATACTCTTGTATTTTGTTAATAGTCTCTTTTTAAGAATATTTCCTATGCCTTTGATATTATCAAGTTGTGACTTTGTTATTTTATTTCTTTTCTTTTTTCTTTGTGATTTAAGCGCAAATCTGTGTGATTCATCACGAATTTCCTGAAGTAATAAAAATGCTTTTGAGTATTTATCTAATTCGATTACTCCATTCTTACTAATTATAGTTTCAGTTGCTCTTACCCTGTTGATACCTTTTACAATGGAAATTACATTAAGATTTTTATGTTTTGATTTTTTTATTACCTCATTAACAAATTTTAGTTGAGTTTTTCCTCCATCAATAAGAATTAAATCAGGTTTTATTTTTGGATCATCATAATATTTTAATCTTCTTTTCATTACATGCTCTAGGGAACCGATATCATTACCTGCAATATTCATGGGAATGTTGAATAATCTATAATTGCTTTTAGCAGGCCCAGATTCAGAAAAAATAACACATGATGCAACAGCATCATGACCTGAAATATGGCTAACATCATATCCTTCAATTTTTTTGATGTTTTTAATATTTAAGTAATTGCTAAGCTCTTTTATTGCATAAGAATATTTATCTTCTTTACTAAGATGATTTTTTATTACTTGTTGTGCGTTTAATTTACAAAGATTAAAAATTGGTCTTATCGACTTATTAGGAGAGTGAATAACTCTTACATTTTTATTATGTTTTGATGAAAACATATCTTCTAATAATTTATTATTTTCTAGTGAGTCTGTGCACAATATTTTTTTTGGAATATCTACTTGATGCTGGTAGAAATTTACAATAGCACTTTGATAAACATCTTCGATATTTTCAAAATGTGCTTGTTTTATAAGATGTGTTTTGGTACCTCTAATTTTTCCTTTCCGAACAACGATAATTGATATCCCTAGATAAGTTAACTCTGAATGGACAGAAAAAATATCAATATCAGAAGCAAGAGTAACTACTGACTGTTCCTCTTTTAACAGATTTAGTCTTTTTAAACGGTCTCTAATTTCTGCAGCTTTTTCAAAATTTAATTTTGTAACAGCTTTATCTATATCTTTATTGAATTTTAGAATTGTTTTAGTGTCTGATGAAGAAATAAAAGATTTTGCGCCTACTATATCTTCAAAATAATCAACTTTCTTGATTCTATTTACACACGGTGCAGAGCATCTTTTCATCTGATACTCAATGCATGGTCTTGTTCTATTAGAAAAGGTATTATCACTGCAATTTCTTACTTTATAAATCTTTTGTATTTCTTTGATTGATTTTTTTACTGCCTCAGAGCTAACAAATGGACCAAAATAATTTTTATTCACGGCCTTTTTAGTTCTTTTCAGATAAACTCCTGGATAGTCGTGTTCTAGAGAAAAATATATATATGGATAAGTTTTATCATCTCTTAAAAGAATATTAAACTTAGGTTTATTTTCTTTTATTAGCATTTGCTCAAGTAATAATGCTTCAACTTCGTTTTTAGTAGTAAATGTTTCTATCTTGTTTGTTAGAAATTTTATTTGAGAAGTTTTTCTATCCTTGAAGGACTTTCCAAAATATGAAGAAACTCTTTTTTTTAAATTTTTGGCTTTGCCGATATAAATTATTTCAGAATTGTTAAAGAATTTATAAACACCTGGAGTATCTGGGACTTTTTTTATATTAATAGGCATTACAAAAAAATATTTTTAGTATTAATCTTTGTTAGATAAATATTTTTTAGTATAAATCTTACCTGCACTGACTCCAAATTGGTCAAAAGGGTTTATTTCTAACATTGCTGCTGTAATATATGTTCTATGCTCCCATGAAGCTATAAGATAACCCAGAGTATATGCATCAACTTTATTTAGTAAAAAAAGGTTTAAGGGAGTATTACCATTTATTCTTTCTTCAGTCTTTAATATATCGTCTGTCCCATCTGACAAAATTTTTGCTTGAGTAATAGCTTGGGCATATGCCAAGCTTTTTAAATTCTCTTTAGAAGCAATTATATCTGCACAAATGTCTTGAGTGCCTTGATGCAGTAATTGAAAATAAGAATGTTGTGCGGTTGGTCCATAGCCACCAAAGATTATTTGTCCTGTTTTCTGGTAAGCAGAATTTTTATTGGGTTGTTTTCCTAATGATTCCATTTCAAGCTGTTGAATATAATCTGCAAATGATCTTAATTTCCAACTATATGATAAAACCACTCTAGCAGTTTTATTTCTTGAATTATTTAGCCAGATATCGCTGTAGGATAATATTTTAATAAATTCTAAGTACTTTTTATTAGTTTGAAGATCTAAATCTGCCTTATTACCACCCATAAGAAAATTATCTGGCTCAAAAGTTGCATCCAGAAAAGCAGGAACTGAAATATCAGACCATATTGAGTATCTTCCTCCAATCTCTTTATCAAATTTTATGATGTGTTTGAAATTATATTTAGATGCCTCTGAGTCATTTGCTGTGATTGCAATAAATTTATTCATATCTCCAGACCACTCAATTGCATATTTTAGAGTCTCAATTGTTTCATCGGTTGTGAATGACTTTGACGAGATTATAAATAGAGTCTCATTTTTTTTAAGATTAGAGGTTTTTTCTATAAATTCATGAGGATCTGAACCTGTTATGAATAAGTGATTTAAATTAGTTTTAGATTTAATTAAACTTTCAATCAATAACTTTGGTCCTTCAAATGAACCTCCAATTCCAAGAACAACAATATTGAGCACACCATCAAGAAGTCCTTTATTTAAACACTTAGATAAGTTTTCAGAGGGCCAATTAGGCGTATTTGCTCTGTATTTTGGATGCCAAGCAGCACGGTCTTCAGTGTAATTAACATTTTTGCCAGCAAATAGCTCATCTATCTTTGAATTAACATTAAGCTCTTCAAATTTTGAATTAAATTCATTGAAAATTGAATTATTAAATTCTTTTAGATAAGGCTCATATCTTAAAATATCATTTTCAAAGAAATAATTATTTAGCGTATCCATAATTAATTTATACTTTGGTGTATTTTATTTAACGCTTCTGAAATATCTTCAGCACAAGTTATAGGTCTTCCAATAACTATATGATTAGAACCTAAGTCTATTGCTTGCTTGGGAGTCATTACTCTGCTCTGATCATCATTCACATCTAACAAACGTATGCCAGGAGTAATTGAAAGAAGCGACTCTCTTGCAGTCACTAGTTCAAGTTCATGAGGAGAGCATACAACTCCATCAATTTTAGCTTCTTCTGCTATATCAAGCATTGCATTTACTTGATTAGCAACAGTTCTTTGATAAATTTGATTTGTATCTAAATCAGATAGGCTTGTTAAAGCAGTAACTCCAAAAACTTTTATGTTAGTTCCTTTTAATGCTTCCATTGAAGATTCCATCATGAGTTTTCCACCTGATATATGAACGGTAAGCATATTTATTGGAAGGGATGCTAATCCCTCTATGGATTTTTTTACAGTATTTGGGATATCATGTAGCTTTAAGTCTAAGAAAATATCAAAGCCTCTTTTTGCAGCTGAATAAATAGTGTTATGGCCAAGTGAATTAAAAGAGACGCTCCCAATTTTTATCATACATAGGTCTGGATTCAATGCCCCAAGAATTCTATCAAATGAGGCTTTTTCATACTCATCAATAGCTACTATGATTGATTTAGCCATATTAATAATATTAAACCAAAATTTACTTTTCTAACAATGATTTAGAAGGTTTAAAATGCATTGTTGCTGTTTCTCCTAAATAAGATATTTCTTTAGTTTTTGGATTAATAAATTTTCTTGGCCTTATAAGTTTTTTTGAAAAAGTACCAAAACCTCTTAATTCTACTTTACCATCTAATGCAATTGTTTCCACAATACTATCTAAAATAACATTAATTGAGTCTTTGATCTGAGATTTGGTTAATTCTGGGAATTCTTTACAAAGAGCTAGTTCTATATCTGATCTCGTAAAAGTTCTTATATTTTTATTCACTCAGTTTCAATGAAATTCTTTCTCTTTCTGCATCAATTGCAAAAACAATACATTCAAGTTTTTGATCTTTTTTATATTGATCTAGTGATTTTTTGGGATCTTCCTCGTCTGAAATGTCTGAAAGATGAATAAGGCCATCAATATCACCCTCTAGACCAACAAAAATTCCAAAGTCTGTTATTGACTTTATTAAACCATTAACATTGTCTCCAATACTATATTTGTTACTAAAATCTATCCATGGATTAGGTTTAGTTTGCTTCAAGCCTAGTGAAATTCTCCTTTTGTCGTGTTCTATTTCAAGTATCATTACTTTTATTTTTTGTGACATTTCAACTACTTTTGATGGATGGATATTTTTGCTTGTCCAATCTAACTCTGATAAATGTATCAGACCTTCAATGCCCTCCTCTATCTGAGCAAAACAACCATAATCTGTAATATTAGAAACATCTGCTTCGTATATTCCTCCAATTGAATATTTAGACTCAACATTTTCCCATGGATCATTCTGAATTTGTTTTAAGCCCAAAGAGACTCTTAGTTTCTCTTTATCAAAGCTTAGAACTTTAACATCTAATTCTTCACCAAGATTTAAATGATCTGATGGATTAGTGACTCTCGACCATGAAATATCAGTTATGTGAAGCAGGCCATCTAGACCGCCTAAATCTATAAAAGCACCATAATCTGTAATATTTTTAACAATGCCTTTAACAATTTGACCTTCATCAAGATTTTTTAATAACTCTAATTTTACTGCCGAATTATTTTTTTCTAACACCGCTTTTCTTGATAAAACAACGTTGTTTCTCTTATAGTCTAATTTAATCACTTTAAAATCTTGAACAGTATTTTCAATATCTGGTGCTTCTTTTACTGGCCTCACATCTACTAGTGACCCAGGTAAAAAGGCTTTAACCATGTCAACTTCGACAGCAAAACCACCTTTGACTCTATTATGAATTTTGCCAGTTACAAATTCTCCAGTCTCTAATGCTTCCTCAAGCATTTTCCAGGTTGAAATTTTTCTTGCTTTTTCTCTTGAAATTCGTGTTTCCCCATATCCGTCCTCAACTGCCTCTAGTGCAACTTCAACCTCATCACCAACATTAATTTCAACTTCACCATCATTATTTTTAAATTCACCAAGTGAAATAATTCCTTCTGATTTTAAACCTACATGGACAGTTACCCAATCATTATCAACATCTAAAACAACTCCTGAAACTATAGATCCAGGTTTCATATCTAGTGTTCCTAAATTTTCATCTAATAATTCTGCAAAAGATTCAGACATTTAATAATATTCCTTTTCAATCAAATTTTTTACGTACAAAAACACCTCTTCTGCAGACATATTTGATGAGTCAACTACATGAGCATCATCTGCGGGAAAGAGAGGTGATAAGTCTCTTGAGCTATCATTAAAATCTCTCTTCTCAATATCTGCTATCAGATCGGGCATATTAACTTCTTGACCACGATTCTGCAACTCTAAATATCTTCTTTTTGCCCTTACTTTTGATGAGGCAGTTAAGAAAATTTTCAATCTTGCATCCTTAAATACTACTGTTCCCATATCCCTGCCATCAGCAACCAAACCTTTGGAAGAATAAAAATTCCTCTGGGTATTGTATAAAGTTTGTCTTACTTCTTCTTTTGCGCTTAATTGAGAGGCAAGCTTTGCAATATCTTCAGTTCTAATATCATTAGAAATATTTTTTGATTTATATATGATCTCAATATTCATATTTTTAAGTTCAAACTTTATTTCCTCACTTATCTTTTTCTTTATTTCATCATTATCAAGTTTTAAGTCTGTAAAATATGCATACAATCTATAAAGTGCTCCACTATCAAGAATATCTAGATCAAATTGACTAGAAATATTTTTTGCTAAAGATCCTTTGCCTGATGCAGATGGACCATCGATAGTAATTACATTAATTTTTTTCATTAATGGACATGCCAAGGTTATTCATTAACATAGTAAAATTAGGAAATGAAGTTTCTATATTTTTACAGTCACTAACAATTATGCCATTCTTTGATCTTACTCCAGCTACCAGAAAACTCATTGCTATCCTATGATCATCGAAGGAATTAATGGCTTCAGATGTATCTATTTCGCCACCGCATCCCTGTATAGATAAACCATCATCAAATAATTGATGACTTATTTTTAATTTTGAAAGTCCGTCAGTAATAGCATTTAATCTATCAGACTCTTTTACCTTTAGCTCTGATGCATTCTTTATTATTGTAGTGCCCTCAGCAAATATTGCAGCAACACTCAAAATAGGTATTTCATCAATAATATTTGGAATAATTGTTTCTGGAACATTTACACCTTTTAGTTCAGATGATGAAACATGTATATCACCAACTTCTTCATTACATTGGATTTTTTTATTAGATATTTTAATAGCTGCTCCCATTGACAAAAGAATCTCAATTAGACCACTTCTAGTTTTGTTTAGACCAACATTCTTAATAGTCACATTAGAGTTTGTAGCTATAAGTGTTGCAACAATAATAAAAGAAGCTGATGAGAAGTCTCCAACTACAGAATAAGTATTTCTAGACTCGAGGTTAGTTTTCTTTAATATTATTGCTCCTGGATTTATTGGGTCGCCATATTTAATGTCTCCACCAAAATATTCAATCATTCTTTCAGTATGATTCCTAGTTATTTTTGGTTCAAAAATCTTTATCTCTCTATTTGAGGAAGCTGCAGCTAGTATGAGACATGATTTAACCTGTGCGCTTGCAATTGGCATTCTATATTCAAAACAGTTAATTATTTTTCCACCTAAAGTTTTTATAGGCAATTTTCCATCATTAGTTTCAATGCTAACTCCCATTTCTTTTAGAGGATCTACAACTCTTAACATTGGCCTGTCTGATAATGATGAATCGCCAACCAATTTTGCATTCAAGCCTAGACCAGATAACAAGCCAAGCATAAGTCTTGCCCCAGTTCCTGAATTACCTAAATCTAATTCTTCGATAGGATTTATGAAAGGATTTTTTCTTTTACAGAGAAAAATTTTTTTATCCTTTTTTAAAATCGAAGCACCAATTTTATTTAAAGCATTGAGTGTAGAGTTTGGATCATAAGCATCTAGAAAACCATCTACCATCAAATCACAATTCAATAACGATCCCAATATTAAAATTCTTTGAGAGATTGATTTATCCCCAGGACATATGATTTCGCCCTTTAAACTAGCTTGATTAGATATAAGATTCAAAATTTATCTTCTTTAAAGGTCTTTATCTCTTCCAGTTCGTCTTTTAACATATCTTGGTGTGACAGCATCTCAGGAATTTCTTTTGTTTCAGTAATTAGCTCTAAAAGGTTATTTATTGAAACCTGCATACCTGCGAGGGCTTTTATAATATCAACTCTGTTAATAGTAAAAATATCCCTCCACATTTCAGGATTAGAACCACTTAATCGTATAAATTCTTTCAATCCTCCGCCAGCGTTATCGCCAACTTTTGTGTTGGCTAGCCTAATTGAATCTATCAGTGCAAATGCAATTAAATGAGGAAGGTGACTTGTCATTGCAAAAATTAAATCATGCTCACTAACACTCATTAATTCAGTTCTCATTTGAAGAGCATCTGCCCAAAAATTCTCTACTTTTTCAAGGTGAGTTTTTTCAGCTTTAAATGGATTACATATTATATTTTTTTTATTTAAAAATAAATTCGCATCAGCAGCGCTTAGACCTGACTTGTCAGATCCTGCTATCGGATGTGAAAGAATAATATTTGATACATTATCCAATTGAATATGGTTCTTTACGCTACAAGTTTCCGTGATTGTTATTTCTGTATTCCAGATATCATATAGATCATTTAAAACACCTAAAGTCTGTTTTGGTGGTACTGATATGATAATTAAATCTATGTCGTTTGAGATTGGTTCTTCGCTTATTTGATCTAATGACTTCAATCCTTCATGAATTATTTTTTCATTCAGCGCCACTTTGATGTTAGATTCACATAGGTCATATCCATAAACTTTTAAACCTTTTTGCTTAGCAGCTAAGCCAATCGAAGCACCTATCATTCCTATTCCAATAATAAGAATGGTTTCAACATGATTACTCATATGTATTCTGGGTATGAACCAAAGTTTCTTATTATTGCACCAGTTTCATTTACTTCTTTAATAACAAGACTTAATTTTCTATCATTAATGTGGCCCTCACAATCAATAAAAAAATCATGAGAATTAGTATTTCCTCGAGATGGACGAGTCTCGATCTTACTCAAATTAATCTTTCTTTTATCAAAAGGTTTCAAAACAGACATTAAAGATCCTGGTTTATTAGGTGTCTGGATTAAAAAAGAAGTTTTGTCTCTTCCTGTTTTTTCAACATCTATTTTTCCTATTACAAGAAATCTTGTTTTATTTTCAGAATAATCTTGGATATTTTCTTTAATCAGTTTCAATTTATAATTTTTAATTGCCATAACATTTACAATGCACAAGATATTTTTATTTTCTTTAGCATACTGAGCAGCAACTGCAGAGCTTGGCATTTCAAGTCTTTTAATATTCCCAATATTTCTTTCAATCCATTTTGAACATTGACCCAATGCTTGAGGATGTGAGGCAATAGCAAAGGCATCTTTAATATTAAATTTATTACCAGCAGCAAGCTGATGTTCAATATCCAAATAAATCTCACCAATAATTTTTATATCTTCATTATCAGCTAGACAATTTAATGTTGTATTAATTACGCCCTCAGATGAATTCTCAACAGGTACAACTCCCATATTTACTTCATCATTTAGAGTCTGAAAAAACACATCTTCAATTGTACTTGTTGGTATTCTTATTACTTGCGATCCAAATTGATTATGAACAGCAGACTCTGAGTGTGTGCCCTCAGGTCCCAAAAAAGCTACTTTCAAAATTTCTTCAAGGGAAAGACAGCCTGAGATAAGTTCCTTAAAAATAATTCGAATTTTTGAATCAGGTAACAAGCCTTTTTCATTAGCTTTTAAAATATTTCTTAAGATCTTCGACTCTCTATCTGGTTTGTAGTAAGAATCATTTGGACTTAATTTTGATTTTAATTTCCCTATGTCTACTGCGTATGATGCTCTTTTTTGAATAAGTGCATAGAGATCCTGATCAATTGCATCAATACTATTTCTCAAATTTTTAAGTTTTTTTATAGTCATTAAAATTATCCATACTTTGATTCAAAATACTTCATAAACTCTATCAATTCCTCTACTCCCTTTAAAGGCATTGCATTATATATGCTAGCTCGCATTCCTCCAATAGATCGATGCCCTTTTAGGCTGAGCAAGCCATTTGTATTTGATTCTTCTAAAAATAAAGAATCTAAACCACTATCTGCTAATACAAATGTTACATTCATTATTGATCTATTATTTATATCTACAGGATTACTGTAAAATGATGAATTATCTATATATCCATATAATTTTGACGCTTTTTTGTGATTAAGTTCCTTAAAGTAATCTAATCCACCAGAATTTTTAATCCATTTGAAGACTTTTCCCGCCATATACCAAGCAAAAGTTGGTGGTGTGTTTAACATTGAATTAGACTTTGAATGCTGTGAATATCTTAAAAGATTTGGAAGACTATTATTGTCCATACTCATAAATTCTTTATCAATAATTACTATGGTTAGGCCTGCTGGCCCAATATTTTTTTGTGCTCCTGCGTATATTAATGAGAATTTACTTATATCAATCGGCTCACTCAAAATCACAGAAGACATATCAGCAATTAAAGGTTTATTTATATTTGGTACATCGTGAATAGCATTACCTTGGATTGTTTCATTAGGGCAATAATGAACATATGATGCATTTTCTGAAATATCTAATTTTTCTATGTCTGGCGCACATGTAAAATTAGAATCTTCTGATGAATATATTTCATTAATATCAATAATTTTTGATCCCTCAGCGTGAGCCTTTTTAGTCCAAGTCCCAGTTGTAACATAATCAGCTGTGCCTGTGAGATGTTTAAAATTCATTGGTATCATTGAGAATTGATAAGTTGCACCCCCTTGGAGGAACAGAACTTCATAATTATTTGGAATATTTAAAATTTCAATCAGATCGCTTTTCGCCTCATGAGCTATCTTTGAGTATATTTCTGAACGATGGCTCATTTCCATCACTGAAGTACCAGAATTCTTGTATTCTAATAACTCTGATTTAAGATCTTGAAGAACTTCTTCAGAGATTGCTGCAGGGCCTGCACAAAAATTCCACTGCCTCATGATATTAATCTTCTTCTTTGGGGATGGTTACACACTCCATAAGTTTTTCACCTTCTTTAGGAGTAATAATTTTTACCCCTTGAGTATTTCTGCTCAATGTTGGGACTTGAGAAACATTAGTACGTATCAATGTACCTTTATCACTTATCAACATAATCCCATCTTCTTCTTGTACAAGAGTTGCTGTAACCATTAAACCATTTCTTTCACTAGTCTTGATAGATATTACTCCTTGGCCACCTCTGTTATGTGTAGGAAAGTCATCTAATTGAGTTTTCTTTCCATATCCATTTTCTGAAACACATAGAACCGTTTTTGACGAATCAGCAACGTTAAGTGATATTAATGCCTGATCTTTTTTTAGCTTGATACCCTTAACGCCTCTGGCAGTCCTTCCCATTGGTCTTACTTTTGATTCTTTAAATCTTATAAGCTTACCTGCAGAAGATGCTAAAAGAATTTCCTGATTACCATCTGTAATTGCAGTACCTATTAATTTATCATCTTCATCAAGATTAATTGCTTTTATTCCTGATTTCCATTTTCTTGCGAAAAGGCTCAAATTTGTTTTTTTTGTAATCCCCTTTCTTGTAGCCATAAAGATATAATGTTTGTCTGAGAATTCTTCCACTGGAAGTATTTCGCTTACCCTTTCATCATCATCCAAATTTAACATGTTAACTAATGGCCTACCTTTAGAGGTTCTAGATGCGACTGGGATTTCATAAACTTTTAACCAGAAAACTTTTCCCTTCGAAGTAAAACAAAGTATTTGAACATGGCTACTTAGAACATATAAATTTTGAATTAAATCCTCTTCTTTTACAGAAGCTGCTGCTTTTCCTTGGCCACCTCTTCTTTGTTCACGATATTCATCAAGAGGTTGAGTTTTTGCATAACCACTTCGTGAGACAGTTAATACTCTAATTTCCTCAGGTATTAAATCTTCATTTGTTATCCCTCTTCTAGTGTCATTAATTAATGTTTTTCTTTCATCACCAAAATTACTTTTTATTTCTTCAAGCTCTTTCACCATGAGCTTGATTAGTGTTTCCTTATCATCAAGAATCTTTTGTAACCCAATTATTTTCTCAACAATTTCAGAAAATTCTTTACTCAAGTTTTCTTGTTCTAATCCTGTAAGCCTACCAAGCCTTAATTCAAGTATTGCCTTTGCTTGATCTTGTGATAATTTATATTTTTTTCCTTTTAATCCAAGATCTTTACTTAAACCTTTTGGTTTGCACGCATCACTACCAACTTTTTTAAGCAGAGCCTCAACAGGTCCTGATTTCCATATTTTTTTAGTGAGTGCTACAGCGGCAATTTTTGGATCTTTTGATTTTTTAATGATGGCAATAATTTCATCGATGTTAGCGATAGCTACCATTAAGCCCTCTACAACATGGCCTCTATCTTTTGCCCTTTTTAAATCATACTTAGTCCTTTTGGTTATAATGTCCTTACGATGTTTCACAAATGCTTGAAGCATCTCTTTGAGATTTACTTCTTTGGGTTGTCCCTCTGATAAAACTGTAAAATTAATTCCAAAAGATTGCTCTAGTTGTGTCTGAGCAAATAGATTGTTTTCAAGAACATCAGCAGAATCTCCTTTTCTGATTTCAATTACAACTCTAAGGCCATCTTTATCAGATTCGTCTCTAATTTCTGTTATTCCTTCAATTTTTTTCTCTTTGACCAGTTCAGCAATTTTTTCAAGCATTTTTGCTTTGTTTACCATATAAGGTATTTCATTGATAATTAACGACTGCTTGCCAGATTTGTCCTCTTCAATAGAAGTATTTGACCTAATATGAATTATTCCTCTTCCTGTCTTATATGCCTCATATATGCCAGCTTTTCCATCAATTGTTCCACCAGTAGGAAAATCAGGGCCAGATATGTGCTTGATAAGTTCATCAATAGATATTTTAGGATTATTAATTAAATTAACGCAGCCATTAATTACCTCTGTTAAATTGTGTGGTGGGATATTAGTAGCCATTCCAACTGCGATTCCAGAAGAACCATTAACAAGTAGATTTGGTATTTTTGTTGGTAAAACATCTGGAATATGTTCACTACCGTCGTAATTTGGTGAAAAAGATACTGTTTCTTTTTCAATGTCACCAAGCATTTCATCAGAAATTTTTGCCATTCTAACTTCTGTATATCTCATGGCCGCTGGAGGATCTCCATCGATTGAACCAAAGTTACCTTGTCCTTCTACTAATTGATATCTCATTGAAAAATCTTGTGCCATTCTGACCATTGCATCATATACAGCTGAATCACCATGAGGATGATATTTTCCAATTACATCGCCAACAACTCTCGCAGATTTTTTGTAAGGTTTGTTATAAAAATTTCTCAAGTCATACATAGCAAATAAGATTCTTCTATGGACAGGTTTTAGTCCATCTCTTATGTCAGGTAATGCTCTGCCATGAATAACACTTAAAGCATAGCTTAAATAAGATTGCTTAAGCTCATCTTCAATGTTTACAGATATTATTTCTTTCGCAAAATCACTCATTTTTTGCTCGAGTAGTCCTTAAAATTTTGACGGATTTATCCCCTCAATTATGTAAATATTTTAACATAATTAGGGTCTGATTTATTCTTTAAATTCAGATACAAGACCACCTATAGAATCTTTTGCATCACCGAATAACATCCTAGTATTTTCTTTGAAAAATAAGGGATTTTGTACTCCTGCAAAACCAGATGACATTGATCTTTTTAAGACAAAAACAGTTCTTGCATTATGTGCTTCTATAATTGGCATACCATATATTGGACTTCCAGGCTCTTCTGTTGCAGATGGATTTACAACATCATTTGCACCTATAACAACAGCAACATCAACAGTATCCATCATCGGATTTACATCCTCAGGCTCTACTAATACATCATAAGGTACATTTGCTTCTGCTAATAAAACATTCATATGTCCTGGCATTCTTCCTGCAACTGGATGAATACCATATTTCACTTCTGTTCCATTTGATTCAAGAAGTTCACCAAGTTCTCTTACAACATGTTGTGCCTGGGCAACAGCCATACCATAGCCAGGAATTACTAAAACAGAATTTGCATTTTCCAATATTAGATATGCATCTGAAACATTAATGGGTTTTACTTCTCCTGTCTCTTCAGATTTTGAGCTTGGAGATGAGGCAGCATAACCAACAAATAGAATATTTCCAATAGATCTATTCATAGCTTTAGCCATAATTATGGTTAAAATTAAACCACTTGCACCTACTAAGGATCCTGCAACAATTAAAACATTATTTAGCAGCAGCAAACCTGCAAATGCTGCAGCTATTCCAGAAAAAGAATTCAAAAGTGATATAACAACAGGCATATCTCCACCACCAATTGGTAAAACAAATCCAACTCCACCTAACAAAGTTAAAACAAGCAAAATTGTAAAAAAGTCAAAAGTTGGTATGAATATTTCTGTTAGTGCAGCTGAGTAAAAAAGATAAACCAAAGAAATATAAAAAATCGTAGTAAATAATTTTGTAATTATTGATGTTTTTGCAATCTTAAGTCTTTCTGATAATTTGCCGTAGGCGATAATACTCCCAGAAAAGGTAACACCTCCAATATAAACTGTTAACATTATTAATATATATTGAAAAGAATTATCAATAGACGAATTAAACTCAGACCAGGCAATAAAGAATGTTGCCAATCCTCCAAAACCATTAAAAAGAGCAACCATTTCTGGAATTGATGTCATTTTTACCTTTAACGCAATTAATGAGCCAACTAATGCTCCTATAGATATTCCAATTATGATCAGCAGCGGATTAAAAATATTTATTAGTGTTACAGATACTGCTATTAGCATTGCAAGTGCTGACAAAAAATTACCTCTTACTGCAGTATCTTCTTTCCCTAGCATCTTAATTCCTGATATAAATAAAATAGAGGAAAAAATATAAATTATGTTTTGAAATGATGAGATATTGTCTATGAAATTCATTTTTATTTTTTCTTAAACATTCTTAGCATTCTATTAGTAACTAAATAACCACCAAAAACATTGATAGATGCAAATGTAACAGCAAGAAATGCCAATATTTCTTGTAATTGTGTGTCAGATCCCAAAGACAATGCACCTACTAATGCAATTCCAGAGATTGCATTTGCGCCGGACATCAATGGAGTATGCAAAGTACTAGGTACTTTTGAGATTAACTCAAGGCCTAAATAAATTGATAATATTAAAACAAACCCAAGTAAAATATATGTTTCCATTACTGAAACCTCTCATTTGTGATTTTACCTTCAAAGACCAAAACACTACTTTTTATAATTTCATCTTCAAAATCAAATTTAATATTAGACAATTCAACATCATAAAAATCAGCAATCCAATTATTGTAGTTGTTAGATAATGCTAAAGATGCATGATTAGAGACTCTGGAAGCTATATTAGAAATACCTATAATCTTTACACCATTTCTTTCTTCAATTTTATCGATTGCTGAACCTTCAACATTTCCACCAGATTCAACTGCCATATCAAAAATTACACTTCCTGGTGCCATTTTATCTATCGTCTGATTATCAACAAGAAGAGGAGCAGGTCTTCCAAAAAGCTGAGCAGTTGTAATTACAATATCTGATCGTGCGCAAACATTTGATTGTAATTCTTTTTGCTTATTAATTTGTTCTTCTGAAAGTTCTTTTGCGTAACCTTGATCTGTTTCCCCAGTTTCTCCAAGGTCAATTTTTACAAATTTAGCACCAAGAGAGTTAACCTGCTCTTCCACAACATCTCTTGTATCAAATGCTTCCACTCTAGCACCCAATCTTTTTGCGGTTGCAATGGCCTGAAGTCCTGCAACTCCAACTCCGATTACAAATACTTTAGCAGGTTTCAATGTACCTGCAGCTGTCATCATCATGGGCAAAGCTGTCGATAAATGTTTAGCAGATTCTATTACAGCAACATATCCTGCAAGGTTAGCTTGAGAACTCAAAACATCCATTTTTTGAGCTCTAGTAATTCTTGGGATAAATTCCATACTGACAAGATTTATATTTTTGTCTGAACATAACTTAATGAAAGCATTATTGTTAAACGGATTTACCATACCTAATATTGTTGAACCAGATTTAACTAGTTCTAGCTCTTCAGAACTAAGTGATTCGTTTGTTAGTAAAAGATTTGAATTTTTTAGACAATCATTTCTAGAATGTTTTTTTAAACCAATATCCTCAAATGCACTATCATTTACATTAATACCACGGCCAACTCCCTCCTCAAACCAAACTTCTATTTCAAGATCAATTAGAGTTTTAATAGTATCAATATGAATTGGGGACCTAGTATCAGTATGATTTGTCGATTTGAGTGCAGAAATAATCACAATTTAAATCCAATATAATAATTTGTAGTGAAGTTAATCTTAACAGCTCTATCAAGTCAATTAAATTAAAACATACCAATTTAAAGTAAATTTAGATGCAGATAACTGTAGTTTCACTACAAATATAGTTTTTTTATTTGT
>MDSV01060860.1_pt1 | contig 29085 bp, 29 predicted proteins | sample 810851 | NCBI WGS metagenome assembly MDSV01 (sample SAMN05326640, study PRJNA326480) | marine metagenome | isolation source: seawater | place: Atlantic Ocean: North East | collected 2012 | reverse complement strand
GTGGTGGAATTGGTAGACACAAGGGACTTAAAATCCCTCGAAGGAAACTTCGTGCCGGTTCGAGTCCGGCCCTGGGCACCATTGATATAATAAAATCCAAAATCATATGACAGATACCTCTAACAATCATTCTCAAGAATTAGATTTATATGCACTATTTCATGCGATCTTCAGAGCTAAATACCTCATAATTTTTATATCATTTTTATTCTCTTTTTTAATTGCCCTTTATAGTCTTACTTTACCCAATCAATTCAAGTCAAATGCAGTCTTAGTAGGTGTAGATTCACCCTCTTCAGGAGCTCCAAATTTAAGTCAGTTTCAAGGTTTAGCAGAAATGGCAGGAGTGAGCCTTCCGGGAGCGTCGTCTTCAAAAACCGATCTTACATTATTGACCTTAAGATCAAGAGACTTCTTCAAACAATTTTATGCTGATGAAAAATTTCTGATTAACCTTTTTGCCATAGATTCCTATGATAAAAATTCACAAAAAATAATATTAGATACAAATATTTATAAAGATGGAGAATGGCTGAACCCAACAGGTGATAATGCCAAACCAACTTTTGATACAACTTATAATAAGTTTTTTGGTGAACATTTCAAATTAGATTATGACTCTTTTTCTGGCACTGTATACATGTCAGTTGAGCATCAATCACCTCTTATAGCTCAAAAATGGCTGCAAGATGTTATTAAGAAAATCAATACTTACTCTAAGGAAAAGGATGTTTTAGAAGCAAAGAAATCTCTAGAATTTCTTTCTATAAAGTTAGTAGAGACTAATATTAATGACTTACAAAAAGGTATTTCAAATCTAATGCTACAACAGATCCAGAAAGTAAATCTTTCGGAAATGTCTGATGAGTATGCCTTGAAAATAGTTGACTCTCCTTCGTTACCTGAAAAGAAATCAAGTCCATATAGATCCTGGATGGTGGTAATGGGTGCCTTGGTAGGATTTCTCTCTTCACTGCTATTAGTAATCACCTATTTTTATTCAGGAAAGCAAATAATCCTCTCTCTTTTGCCTCCAAAGATTATTACTGAAGAGCGAAAGAAATAAACAACTCCATATTAAAGTGAGTGAATCTCAAAAACTTATTGTACTTTCAGGCGGTCTAGGAACACGTCTTAGATCTTCGATTAGAGGAAAGCCAAAAGCTCTTGCTCCAGTTGGAGAATGCACATTTATTGAAATTTTAGTTGAAGATTGGTTCAAAAAAGGAATCAAAGATTTCCTTTTTTTATTGGGTTATAAAGGAAGTGATATTGAGTATGTTTTAACTAAATCTCATAAAATTAAATCTCTTGATATAAAATTAGAATTCCTACATGAAGAAAAGCTTTTAGGCACTGGAGGAGCTGTAGTCAATGCCATTCATAAAAAGACACTCAAAGGTAATTTCCTTGTTATGAATTCTGATACATGGATATCTTCAAGTCATAGAGATTTAATCCAAATGGATTCTCCCAGTATAGCCATCATAGAAGTTGAAGATACTTCTAGGTTTGGAGAAGTTTTATTAGATGAAAGTAACAATGTAATAAATTTTTTAGAAAAAAATACCTTAAAGGGTAGAGGTTTTATTAATTCAGGTTTGTATTATTTACATGATAGTTTATTTCATAAATGGTCAGAGGGAGAAGTTCTCTCTATGGAGAAAGATTGTTTTCCTGAATTCATAAAAAATAGATTGTTAAGCGCGTGCAAAATTGAAGGCAATTTCATCGATATTGGAATTCCCGAAGACTATAATTATTTTAAATCTAACCTAGAAAATTTCATGTCACTATGACAGATTTTAAAAAAATAAAAATTAACAGATCGAGATCTGTGAAAGAAGCCCTAATTCAAATGGAAAAGACTAAGCTAGGTTTCTTAGTAGCTACCTCAGATGATGAAAAAGTTCTTGGTACTATTACTGATGGAGATCTCAGAAGGTATTTAATAAACAATAAAAGCAAAGATAATTTAGAGCTTGTCATAAACAAGGAATTTACTTTTGTAAAAGAGAATTTTGATCGTGAAAGAGTTCTTAAACAGTTTGATAGAAGCATAAAATTTATACCAGTTTTAGATGAAAAAGATCATTTAGTGACTATTTTAACGCCTAGAAATTTACCTCTTGAGTCTGAAAAAGAGGTTTTTTATAGAGCTAAATCTCCAGTAAGGATTAGCTTTGCTGGAGGGGGAAGTGATTTAACTAAATTTTTTAGCTCTAATGGCGGTGCTGTTATCAATGCAACCATCTCACTCTTTACCCACTGTACGCTTACGAAAAATAAAGACGAGTCTATTTCCATATTTTCTCAAGATTTAGATAAAAGTTTTCACTCTGATTCTCTAGACGATGCAGAAGATGATTCTGGAGATTTTAACTTAATTATTGCTGTCTTGAAGACTATTAACCCTGATTTTGGATTTAATCTCTACTTGCATTCTGACTATCCTATTAATTCTGGGTTAGGAGGTTCTGCTGTTGTAGCTTCTTCTATCTTGGGTTGCTTTAATCAAACAAGACAAGATAAATGGACAGATCTTGAAATTGCTGAATTGGCATTTCAAGCAGAAAGGATACTTTTGGACTTGCCTGGAGGCTGGCAAGACCAATACGCCACAGTGATAGGTGGTTTGAATTTTATGGAGTTTAAATCAGATGAAAACCTCATCCATCCTATCAGACTTAAAAAAGATCTTCTCAATGAGTTAGAGGCCAACTTGGTCTTGTGTTTTACTGGAATTGCACATAATTCTGGACAAATACATACTAAGCAAAAGCAAGAACTTGATAAGTCAGATGTTACTAATAGGGTAATTGAAGCAAAAAATTTAACTTACGAAATGCGAAATAATCTTTTAATGGGTCGTTTTAAAGACTTTGGATATTCTATGCACAAAGCTTGGCAATTGAAAAAGAGTTTTAGTGAAGATATTTCTAGCTCTTATCTCAATGAGATCTATGATAATGCCATAAAGAATGGAGCAAGTGGAGGAAAACTATTGGGTGCAGGAGGGGGAGGCTTTTTTCTCTTTTATACGGCTGCTGAATCAAGACATAAGCTTCTAAACTACTTACAATCTATAAATTTGAGAGTTTTTCCATTTACATTTCAAAAAGATGGGTTAACTGCCTGGACAACTAGAAAAAACTGATGCCAGAAAATACTTTTAAGATTAGAGATAAGCTTATAGGAGGTGATAAGGTTTTTATAATTGCTGAGATAGGTAATAATCACAATGGTTCAGTTGATAGAGCCTTTTCTCTAATTGATCATTGTCTGGAAATAGGAGCTGATTGTGCAAAATTTCAAATGAGAAATTTGCAAGAAGTCTACAGATCAAATTCATTAAATAAACAAGGAGACGATCTAGGAGTAGAGTATGTTATTGATCTCCTAGATCGCTATGAGTTGAGTTTAGAAGATCATCGTAAGTTAAAAGAATATTGCGATAAAAAAGGGATAATGTATCTTTGTACCCCTTGGGATCATAAGAGTTTAGAGTATTTAGAGGAATTTAAGGTCGATGCTTATAAGGTAGCTTCTGCAGATCTTACAAATATCCCATTAATAAACTCTTTGATTGGAACCAATAAGCCTCTTATTCTTTCAACAGGCATGTCTACTGAAGAAGAAGTAGAAGAAATCTCAAATATATTAAAATCTTCGAATACTGAGTATGCTTTTCTACATTGCAATAGTACTTATCCAGCACCTTACCAAGATATTAACCTTAATTGGATGACAAGACTCAAGAGCATTCATCCAATAATTGGATATTCAGGTCATGAGAGAGGAATTTATGTATCGTTAGCAGCAGTTGGATTGGGAGCAAAGATAATAGAAAGACATATAACTACAGATAGAAATCTTGAAGGTCCAGATCATTCTGCAAGCCTCCTTCCTGAAGATTTTGCTGCTTTAATCCAAGGTATAAGACAAATTGAGAAAGCTCTTGGTAGTAAAAATAAAAGAAAGCTAAGTCAAGGAGAGATGATCAATAGAGAAAACTTATCTAAAAGCTTACTCGCTTCAAAAGATATAAACAAAGGAGAAATAATACAGGAGGAACATGTTTTGGTAAAAAGTCCAGGTTTGGGAATTTCTCCTTTGAGGTTTAAAGAACTTATTGGTAGAAAAGCTCTAAGAAAAATAAATAAAGAAGACTTTTTTTTCCCGTCTGACTTAATCGAGCAGGTTGCAGAGCCTAAGGACTATAAATTTAGTAGGCCCTGGGGAGTGCCTGTAAGGTTTTATGACTTTGATGAATATAATTCCGTTATATCACCTGACATATATGAATTTCATCTTTCTTATTCTGATATGGATATTGATATCAATAAGTTTTTTAAGACTGAATTTGACTCAGAATTTGTTGTTCATGCCCCTGAACTCTTTGAGGGGAGCCATTTAATGGATTTAACCTCTTTGAATAAAGATCATTTAGAAAAATCTATAAGAGAGACACAGCGGGTTATAGATTTAACGAGAAGTCTTAATAAATATTTCCCAAAAACAAAAAAACCCCTAATAGTAGCTAATGTTGGAGGTTGGAGTATGGATAAAGTTATAGACGAAGATGAAAAAGAAGAGCTATATAACAATTTTGCGAATTCTCTTAAAAGATTGGACTTGACAGACGTTGAGATAATACCCCAAACAATGGCGCCTTTTCCATGGCATTTCGGTGGTCAGAGATTTCAGAATATATTTGTTCAAGCAGAGGAGATTGAATTTTGGTGTAAAAAATTGAATTTAAGAGTCTGTTTCGACATATCACATAGTTTTTTAACTTGTAACAATTTTAATGCAGACTTTTATGATTTTGCTAAAAAGATTGCTCCTTTAACTGCTCACTTGCATATTGGTGATGCAGTTGGTGTTAATGGTGAAGGCATGCAAATTGAAGATGGTGAAGTCAATTTCCATGATCTAAATCGTATCCTAAAAGAAGGATGTCCGAAAGCGTCATTTATTCCCGAAATCTGGCAAGGACACAAGGATAGAGGAGCAGGGTTTTGGGTTGCTTTAGATAAATTACAGAACTCGTATAACTTTTAGGTCTAAGGATGAAAGATTATTCAATTCAATTGCTCAATAAGATAAAGTCGAATAAATATTCCGTCGGTATAATTGGTCTTGGATATGTAGGTTTACCTCTTTCTTTATTATTCAAGGAAAAAAATACCAAGGTCATAGGATTTGATGTAGATCTCGAAAAAATAAACAAAATCATAAAAAGTGAAAGCTACATTAATCATATTAGCTCAGAATCTTTACTGGAAGCTACCTCTAGAAACTTTTCGGCTACCAGCAAATTTAAAAATATTGAAGATTGTGATGCAATCATTATATGTGTACCTACTCCGTTAAATAAAAACAGAGAACCAGACTTGAGTTTCGTTCATAAAACCCTTGCCGATATCGCTCCTTATCTGAAGAAAGGTCAAATCATTTCTTTGGAGAGCACTACTTATCCAGGTACAACAGAAGATATTATTGGTAGTTTCTTATTGGACAGGGGCTTTAAAGTTGGCGAAAATTTTTTCCTAGCATATTCTCCTGAAAGGGAAGATCCGGGTAATATAAAATTTAATACTTCAAACATACCGAAGATCATCAGTGGTTTCAGTTTCCATTGTCTTGAGATAGCTGAAGCTCTTTATAGAAATATATCTAATTCACTCTATAAGGTTTCCGATACTAAGACTGCTGAACTTACCAAACTTTTGGAAAATATATATCGCTCAGTGAACATTGGTCTTGTTAATGAGATGAAAATTTTATCTTTGGAAATGGGTATTGATATATTTGAAGTAATTGACGCCGCCTCATCGAAACCTTTTGGTTTTCATCCTCATTATCCGGGTCCCGGAATTGGAGGCCATTGCATTCCAATCGATCCTTTCTACCTAACATGGAAAGCACGAGAGTATGGATTAAATACCAAATTTATAGAATTAGCAGGTGAGATAAATAAGAATATGCCGGTATTCGTTCTGAATAACTTAATAAAAGCACTTAATGAGAGTGGAAAGCCTCTAAAAAATAGCAAGATACTTATCTTGGGCTTAGCTTACAAAAAAAATGTTGATGATCAAAGGGAGTCTCCCTCGATAGAGTTAATGAGTTTAATAGAAAAAAATGGTGGTTTAGTCAGTTATTCTGATCCTCACATACCAAAATTCAAAAAAATGAGAAATTTTGAATTTAACTTATTTAGTGAAGAGCTGAACCCCGAAACCTTAAGTACTTATGATGCAGTTATAGTTTGTACTGATCATGATCAATTTGATTACGAGATGATAATACAAAATTCCCTTATCTTACTTGATACAAGGGGTATTTATAAGAGAGGAAAGTTTGCGAACCAATATTATGCAAACCTCTATCTATCTTAAGCAACTTAATGAATAAAAACACTTATATAGTCAATCTGTGGGGTCTTGGAGACCTAATCCCTACTTTGCATAATTTAACAAGATATAATTTAAAGATTAAATTGGTCACTCTACAAGATGAAAAGGTTGTAAATGAAATATTAATACTCTTAAAAAAAGAAAATGATATTGAAGTTATATCAATGGGAAGATTTGCAACCTCTATTTACCTTTTCTTCAAGGCATTAGATGGAGCAGATCTAATATTCAGCGCACCTTTAGCTGGAAAGGCAAGAAAATTAGCTACTTTTTTAAATAAATTTTCTAACAAAATAATTCTTGCCGAAGAAGAGGGCAATATATATAAATTAAATTCAGAAATTTTAAAAAGATTTCAAAGTTAAATGATTCTTTTATGTCCAGGATCAGCCAAAACTCAGAAGTTTAAAAGATGGCCCATAAAAAAATATGTTGAACTAGGTAAAAGGCTTAAAGTCTCTGGTTACCAAGTTGAATTTCTTATTGGGAACGATGAGAATGAATTGGTACCATATTTAGACGATTTTGAAATTCATACTGAATTATCTTTATCAGAAATATATAACTTAACCCACAAAATAGATTTATCAATATGTAATGACTCTTTTTTGATGCACTTCTTTTCATTATTTTCTACTAAAACTTTAGCTATCTACGGACCAACTGATCCAAATAGAACTTTACCACCTGAAACTTTGCAGATTAAATCAAAGATTTCCCCACCAACAAGACCTTGCTGGGGTAAGCCTTATTATGGCAAGTGCAGTAAGGGAATATGTAGTTGCTTAGACGGCATTGAAGTTGAAGACTTATTCAAGGAAGTTTTTAATATACTGACATAATCATGAAAAGTTTAAGAATATATTTGCATGAAATCTTTTATGTGCTTGGCGAGAGATCACGTCTAATCCCTTTTATGGTACTAGCTTTTTTAGGATTATCACTTTTAGATGTTCTTGGTATTGGCTTAATAGCTCCTTTTTTAGCAACAATTATTTTGCCTGAGAGCTCAGATAAAACTGGTATCTTTTCTTATATTCTCTCTTTAGGGTTTTTTTCAGACTACAAAGAAGCAATTTTATATTGTTCTATAGGGCTTGTTTTGATCTTTCTTGTGAAGTCTATAGTTGGAGTACTTATCAATCGTATGATATTGAAATTCTGCTTTTCTCAAGGCGTTAGGCTTAGAACTTACCTCATGGAGTCATATTTAAGCTTACCTTACGAATCCTATATAAACAGGAATAGTTCAGATTATATTTACAATATAGAACAACTTGCTAATCAATACTCGCAGACCATTCTTCAGTCGTTACTAAGAGTAATCAGTGAATCACTAATTATTATTGCCATCATAAGCTTACTTGGTATTTATGATCTGGAAGCATTAGTTATACTAATTCTCATACTAGTTGTTACCGCTTTAATCTATGATCTTATATTTAAAAAGATAAATATACGATATGGTAAATCAGTAAATGAGAGTTCAAGCGTTATTGTTAAAGGAATACAAGAAGGAGTCCTCGGCCTCAAAGAGATAAGAATTTTATCAGCTTCAAAATTTTTTCTTAATAATGTAATAAAAGCTTCAGAAGTTTATGCTCGTGATATAACTAAGGCTCAATTAATTTCTCAGTTACCTAAATACTTCCTTGAGTTTTTATTAATATGTTTCTTAGTTATTCTTATAATCTTTAATCTTTTAGCTGATACCCCAGTGGAATCTCTTATTACCACTCTCTCTTTATTTGGTTTTGGCTCAGTTAGAATTATTCCATCTCTTAACCAAGTTTTGAGCAGCTTATCAAATTTAAGGTTTTCAAGAGATGCAATGAGCCGTCTTTACGAAGACATCATTCAATTGGACAACACTCAAGCAAACCTTTCTAAGCTAATGCCTTCTAATGATAAATTAATAGATTCATTTTCTGAAATAAGTTTTGAGTCTGTTTCTTTTAATTACATTTCTTCAGAGAAAAAAGTTATAAACGATCTTAATTTAACTATTCGTTCTGGTGAATCTATTGGCCTAATAGGAAGCTCTGGTTCAGGAAAGACAACTCTCGTGAATATAATGCTAGGATTGTTAAATCCTTCCTCTGGAAATATTTTTTATAACAACACAAAACTTAAAGAATCAATAGACACCTTACGATCTAAGGTAGCATATTTACCTCAGGATGTTTTTATCACGGACGATACAGTCAGTTCAAATATAGCCTTGGGTATTCATCCTGAATCCATAGATCATGAAAAAGTTAAGCTTAGTATCTCTAAAGCAAAACTAGATTCTCTATTACAAGATCTGCCTAATGGTTTAGATACATTCATAGGTGAGAGAGGCTTGAAGCTTTCTGGCGGTCAGAAACAAAGACTAGCAATTGCCAGATCTTTCTACTTCGATAAGGATATTATCATTATGGATGAATCAACAAGTTCTCTAGACTCTCAAACTGAAAAAGAAATAATTAAAGAAATAAACCAACTTAAAGGCGAAAAGACTATAATTATGATCGCGCACCGGCATACCACTTTGGAGAAATGCGATAGGATATTGGAAATAGCCAATGGCAGGGTAGTTAGTGAGCTTACTTATGACAGTCTAATTAAAAAAAATGATCAAACACAATAAAAATAATCTCTTTCTCGAGGGCTTGGAAGAATCTTCACAGCTTAAAAATAAAATCATTCAATCTGATTCATTGGATATTATGGCTGAAATGGGGGATGAAATAATAGAAGTTATAAAACAAGGGGGAAAACTACTTATTTGTGGTAATGGTGGATCTGCAGCTGATGCACAACATCTGGCAGCAGAACTTCTTGTAAGATTAAGACCGACTTACAATCGGGATGCCATTCCTGCTCTTAGTTTGTGCCAAGATATTTCAACAATCACAGCTTGCGGAAATGATTTTGGCTATGAAAGGCTTTTTGAAAGGACTCTAAGAGGGCTCGGTAGGGCCGGAGATGTTTTGTTGGGTATTACTACCTCAGGTAATTCAGAAAATATCAATCTTGCCTTTGAAGCTGCAAGAGATATGGATATAAAAACCTTCGGTTTTCTTGGTTCTTCTGGCGGAAAAGCCTTAGAACTTTGTGACAAGTATTATTTAGTTCCAAGTAGTAAAACTGCAAGAATTCAAGAAGTGCATATTACTATTGGACATTCTCTAATGGAGTACATTGAAGATGGTCTATTAGAGGATAAATATATCTCTCTATCCTAAATATTAATGAAACTGGGTCTAATGCAAGGTAGGCTGCTGCCGAAGTTTAATGGTAGATTTCAGGCACATCCTTTAGGTTATTGGCAAGAAGAATTTCATCTGGCCAAATCATTAAATCTAGATCTTATAGAGTTTATTCTTGATTTTAACGATGTCGAGCTTAATCCGCTGATGACTGATGAGGGTCTAGATGAAATAAAACAATTAGAAGATAATACAGGAGTATCAGTTCAGACAATTTGTGCTGACTATTTTATGCAATATCCTTTTCTAGATCAAAAATATACAGAAGACTCACTGCAAGTTCTTCAGAGATTAATAAGATCGGCAGAATCTTTAGGAGTAACTGACATCGTCCTTCCCTTTGTTGATGAGTCCTCACTTAGAGGAGAAGAAGATTTTGACTTACTAGTCGCAGTTCTTAAACCGGTTTTAGACATGATACAAGGTAAGTCTATAAATCTTTCTTTAGAAACTGACCTTAATCCTGGTCACTTTCTTAATCTATTGAAAAAATTTGATCATTGCAATGTTAAGGTAAATTATGATGTTGGTAATAGTGCATCTTTGGGTTACGACTTAGAGCAAGAATTTGAAACCTATGGAGATTTGATAAGTGATATTCATCTTAAAGATAGAAAATTTGATGATGGCTCTGTCAAATTTGGAGAGGGTGATTCTGATTTCAAAAAGCTTTTTTCTTGCATAGAAAAATATAATTATAACGGACCATTGATCATGCAGTCTTATAGAGATGAAGAAGGCTTAGAAATATTTAAAGAACAATTAACTTGGATAAAAGGGATTATGAATTCCAGTGAGGAATAAATAGATGAGTATAAATCTAGGAAAAACTACTGCGATTATTCCTGCTAGATCGGGATCAAAGGGAGTGCCAGACAAGAACATTAGAGAAATTGGTGGTTTCCCTCTAATCTCATATTCGATAATTGCAGCAAAGGTAGCTGGAATTGAAAGAATAATCGTATCTACTGATTCAGAAGATTATGCACAATTATCAATTGCCTATGGAGCAGAAGTTCCATTTTTAAGGAGTAAAGAAAACTCTTCAGATAACTCCACGGACCTCGATCTTATGGATGAAGTAATCACAAGACTGATGAGCACTGAAAATTGTGTAGACGAGTACATAATACATTTAAGACCAACCACTCCAATAAGACGTCCTGAAGTTATCCTCAATGCTATTAAAAGAATTGAACAGGATAAAAATTCAACGTCTCTGAGATCTGGTCACCTGTGTTCTGAGTCACCTATGAAATGGTTTATGAAAGATATAAATGAATATTTTCAACCGATGGACACAAGTCTATCTTCTGAAGACATTAATAGACCAAGACAAGATTTCCCCGATGTTTTTATTCCAAATGGTTATGTGGATATACTTAAAAGTGATTTTATTATGAAGAATAATAATTTGCATGGATCTAAAATGATTGTTTTCGAAACTGAAAGAGTTACAGAAGTAGATACCATAGATGATCTAGAATATCTTGAATTTGAATTAGATAAGAAACAACCTGATTTATTAAAGATAATTAAAGAATATAATACATAGAAATGAGTAATTCCAACTTCTCTCACAAGCCTAAGGTTGTTGATACTGTAAATACCAAACACCGTTCAATTGTTACAAAAATCCCTGTACCAGAAAGTATTTCAATTTTAGAAAACATTTATAGAAATGAATCCGATTCTATGCATGGACAAATGCCTGTAGTTTGGGATAAAGCTATAGATTTTAATGTTTTTGATAGCTGGGGAAATAAATGGATAGACTTTACAAGTACAATTTTTGTCTCAAATGCTGGACATGGAAATGAAGCAATTTCTAAAGCCATCCTTGAAAGTTTAAATAAGCCTCTTTTGCACACCTATACTTATGCGTCTGAGGAAAGAAATAACTATCTAAGCTACCTTATAGAGAATACTCCTGATTATTTTGAGAAAGCTTTTTTATTGTCTGCTGGTACAGAAGCAACTGAAGCAGCACTAAAATTAATGAGATTGAATGCTATAAAAAATAATAAAAGAAAACCAGGCATTATATGTTTTGAGGGTAATTGGCATGGAAGAACAATGGGGGCTCAGTTAATGTCATCTAATGAGTCCCAAAAAGCTTGGATTGGTTATAGAGATCCAAATATTCATCATCTACCTTTTCCTTATCCCTGGGATGAGGAAGCAACCAATAATCCTAAAGAATTTTTTAGAAATTCTTTAGATGAACTGATTTCAAATCAAGCGCTTGATCCAGAAGAAGATATTTGTGGTTTTATGCTAGAGACATTCCAAGGATGGGGTGCCTTATTTTATCCTGAAGAATTTATTCAGGAAATTAAGAATTATTGCAATGAGATAGGTGCTTTACTGACTTTCGATGAGATGCAATCTGGTTTTGGAAGAACAGGAAAACTATTTGGCTATATGCATTATAGAGTGGAGCCTGATTTGATTTGTTGTGGCAAAGGGACTACTTCAAGTCTGCCTCTTTCCATTGTTTTAGGAAGTTCCGAGGTTATGGACTTGGCGGAAGTCGGATCCATGAGCTCTACTCATTCTGCTAATCCTCTATGTTGCGCCGCTGGTCTTGCAAATTTAAAGGAGATCATTGAGAGAGATTTAGTTAATCATTCAAACCAACTTGGTCTAATTTTCCACAAAAAATTATCTGAAATTAATGAGAAGTTTTCTGATCACATTTCTTCTGTTCAAGGCAAAGGTTTAATAGCTGCTTTGCATTTTAATTCTATAGATAATAAACCTCTTTCTGATCTTTGTAATCAAATAAGCATTTCTTGCTTAGAAAAAGGCTTACTAGTTGTAAACACTGGAAGAGAATCAATAAAATTAGGACCTCCATTAAGTATTTCGGAAGAAGCACTCCTCGAAGGACTAGATGTTTTGGAAGAAAGTATAAGAGAAAATTTACCATGATTTTAAATACTAGACACATCGGAATTGTAGTATCTAACTTGAATAAATCTTTAGACTTTTATCTCGCTCTCGGTTTTTCTATTAACTCAAGACAAATAGAATGTGGTCCAGTTGTAAGTCAAATTGTGGGTATTGATGAGGTTGAAGTTGAAACTGTTAAACTCGCTACAGATACTGGTGTCTCAGTGGAACTTCTAAAGTATCACTCTCATCCTAAGGAAGGACCTGTGAAACAAGATTCAAATGAATTAGGATGTTCTCATATAGCTCTCACCGTATCAGATATAGATATGTTTCTTGAATGTGTTATTCAAAAAGGAGGATCTATAGTCAATAATCCAGTCTTAACCGAAAATGAGGAATATAGAGTTGCATATTGTCATGATCCAGAAGGGGTATTACTTGAGGTAGTAGAACAAAATTTATAAAAAAGGAAAAAAAATGACAGATTGTGTTTTATGTGGCTCGAAAGAATTCTCCATCCTTTATCAAGGAAAAATAAGAAAAGGTGTTTTCAGATCTCAAACTAGTGATTCTCATGAAGTTATAAAATGCAAAGGCTGTGGTTTGGTAAGGTTAAAGGAAAATCCACTTTCTATGGCATATTATCAATCCGAAGAATATAGGGAGGATTACAACGAAACTTCTGAAGCTTCAAGTTATATTGAAATGCATGATAATGAACAAGGTCCTAGATTAGATCACATAGGTGCAGACAAATTTAGGGATAAGCTTGTTCTTGATTATGGTTGTGGTGGAGGTGCTTTTCTAGATTTAATCTCAGGCCTGTCTTCTTCAACATTAGGGATAGAACCTTTTACAGGTTTTCATAAGTCTTTAAATAGTCGTGGTCATTCAATATATGCTAGCAAGGATGATGCATTAAAAGATTTCAAAGGTGAGATTGATACTATAGTTTCTTTTGGCGTACTGGAACATATTGAGGATCCTTTAGATTATTTAATTGGAGCTAGAAGTCTTTTGAAAGAAGGAGGTCAAATGTTTTTAGAAACCGATAATTTTGATGATATCTTACTAAAGATTAACCCCAATGGTTTTGAAGAATTCTTTTATAGAACAGCTCATCTTTGGTATTTTCAAAAAAATACTCTTTCAGAAATAGCAAAGAAAGCAGGATTCAGTAAAGTCCATTGTTATTATCGTCATAATTATGATTTATCCAACACCATTTTATGGACCAGAGACAGTGAACCTACTGGTTTAAATAAGCTACCTTTTCTTGATGAAAGGATAAATACCGCTTGGAAAGATTTTCTCGAAAGTTCTGGCCAAGCAGATCTAGTTTGCCTAACTTTGGAAAAATAAAAATGGATCTTAAATTAAGAGGTCAAAGATTTTTAATCTCAGGTGGTTCAAGAGGTATAGGATTAGAAATTTCTAAAAAATTACTAGAAGAAGGTTGTTTTGTAACCATCCTAGCTAGGAATGAAAGTAATTTAAAAAAAGTTACTTTGAACCTTGGAAGAAAATATGGCCGAACTAAAATTAGTTCATTTTCTGTGGACTGTTCTTCGAGCCAAGACCTTATTAGGTTAAAAAATAGTATATCCAGAAAAAATTTTAATGGGTTAATATTAAATGTAGGAGACGGAGATGGCTTGCCAGATCCAATTCCACCAGAAGAAATAAGACAAAAAACCTGGTCTCAAAACTTCATACCTGCATTGAATGTTGCTGAAATATTTCTCAATAAGCTTTCAAAAAAAAATGCATCAATTCTTTTCATCTCCTCAATTGCTGGCAAGGAAGTAATAGGTGCCCCTACAGATTATTCTGTAGCTAAAGCAGCAATAAATATGTTTGCAAAAAATTTATCCAAGAAATTGGCGCCTAAAGTGCGAGTGAATTCGATAGCGCCAGGGAATATCTATTTTAAAGGCGGTACATGGGATAAGAAATTAGATTCTAATCCAAATAAAGTAAAAAGAATGTTGCAAAATAACGTACCACTCCAAAGGTTCGGTACACCTTCTGAGATAGCAGATGCTGCAGTTTTTCTTAGCTCACCCTTAAGTTCATTCACAACAGGAGAAATTCTAGTAATAGATGGAGGTCAGACAATAGGTTTATGAGTGTCGATCAATTTGATATAAATGATAAGGTAACTGTTATTACAGGTAGTAGCGGTTTACTTGGATCAGCAGTATCTGAATCAATAGCCTCTAGAGGGGGAAATTTAGTTTTGCTAGACATTAATAGTAAAGCTTTATCAAAGCAGAAAAAAACCTTAGAAGAAAAATACTCAAGTGAAATTTTAGCTTTAAAAGTAGATATTACTTCTGAAGCTCAGGTAAGCAATGCTTGTGAAAGCGCTCTTAAGAAGTTTAAAAAAATAGATGGTTTAATAAATAATGCAGCAAATAACCCTTCTTTTAAAAGTACCAATAAGAAAAATTTTTCAAGACTTGAAAATTTCCCTATAGATCAGTGGAATAAAGATATTTCTATATCCCTTACAGGGGCTTTTCTGTGCAGTAAATACTTTGGTACAGCCATAAGTAAAACTTCTACCAGTGGTTCAATTATAAATATATCCTCTGACTTGGGCTTAATTGCTCCAGATCAAAATCTTTATATTTCAAAAGGTAAAGATCCACTTCAACAAAATGTAAAACCCATAACTTACTCAGTGACCAAGACCGGAATAATAGGCTTGACCCGTTATTTATCTACTTACTGGAATAATGGAAATATAAGATCAAATGCATTATGTCCGGGCGGTATAGAAGATGGTCAACCTAAGGATTTTATAAAAAAAATTAATAGAAAAATTCCTCTCGGAAGGATGGCTAAAACCTCAGACTATACAGGGATAATAATTTTCCTTCTCTCAGACTCTTCTTCCTACATGAATGGCGCTGTAATACCCATAGATGGAGGAAGAACTGCGTGGTAGAGAAATATGATCTTTCTTCTATCCTTATCGTTGGATGTGGAAATTTAGGAAAAAGACACTTTCAATCTCTGCTTGAATCGGAAGTGCCTTTGAATATTGTTCTTGTTGATCCTTCAATTGAAGCTCTCTCTGAATGCGAATCTTTAGAGTCATCAAAGTCAAAAATTCACTCAATAAAAAAGTTAACAAACTTAGAAGATCTTCCTAAATTGATTGATTTAGTGATCATTTCTACAAATTCTGACGTAAGAAGGGATGTGTTCATTGATATTATCAAAGTTTCCAATGTAAAATATATACTCTTTGAGAAATATTTATTCAATGATATTGATTCTTACGAAGAGGTTTCAACTCTGTTAAGAGATAGATCTATTAAAGCTTGGGTCAATCAATGGATGAGTTTTGAGAAATCCTTTATCGAACTAAGTAAGCTTTGCTCATCAGATGAAAAAATAGAACTCAAAGTTCAGGGAAAAAATTGGGGTCTATGCAGTAATTCAGCCCACTTTATTAATTTTTTTGATTTTTTAACAAACAGGAATGATTTAGAAATGCATTCTAGCGATTTCGATGTGGAGGTCATTCCGAGTAAAAGAAAGGGGTTCTTTGAATTATCAGGAAAGATAATTATTAAAAATATTCAAGGCGATAAGTTAATACTTGAATCAACTAAGGATCAGTTACATAATTCACATCCTATTTTCTTGGAGTGTACTACCAAAAAAAAGAATATCAAATGTAAATATAATGAAGGAATTTTAGAGGTTGGTGTATCTGGAGTAGATGAAAAGAAGGTCTTCGATGTTTCTTTACAAAGTACTATGACTTTAAAATTATTAAGTGATCTTCTGATTAAAGAGTCATGTTCCCTACCAGATTACGAAACCTCAAAGAAACATCATTTGATTATGCATGAAGCTTTTAAGGAGGCTTTTAAGCAAAGAAGCATAAATGAACAATTTTTACCGGTAACCTAAAAATATGAAAATAGCTATTATAGGTTCAGGTAATGCTGCTTCATTTCATGCAAATGCTTTTAATAGTTTAGGTGTAAAGATAGAAGGAGTGTTATCTTCTCCTAATTCCTCAAGTGTCCTACCTTTTTCAAAAGAGAATAAAGTTAATAATATTTACAAAGAATTGAAAGACCTTCAGGATAGTTTAACTGCACTAGATGGACTAATTATTGCCAGTGATACTATATCTGTTCCTAATTATATTTATAGTCTTGCTCCCTCTGGTATTCCAATATTGTGTGAGAAACCTGTTAGTTATGATTTAATTATTTTAAAAGAATTATGCAAATTTAAAAATGTAAAGGTCGCTTTCAATCGCAGGTTTTACCCTACAGTATTATCATTTAAAGACACCCTTAAAAGCGATAGAGGAATATCTATAAAGGTCAATATACCAGAAGCCAGCCCAGATATTGAATTAAGTATTTCTAATAAAATACCTTTCTTGGTTTATGAGAACTCAGTACATATCTTTGACCTTCTTAACTTCTTTTCTGATGATATAGTCTGGAATTATGCACAGAACCAAAAAAAAGAGGATGGTACTCTTATTTCCATCTCAGCCATGGGAAAAGCAGGGAATGACACTTCGTTACTACTAGATATGTCTTTTGGAGCTCCAGAAAATTTCAAAATATCTGCTTTTTCGGGTTCCCAAAAAGATGAACTTCTTCCAATAGAAACTTTATCCACTTATAAGGGTATGGATGTTACTGAGCCAAATGATGAAAATCCCATAAGATCTTATAGGCCAAGACTTTTAAGGAGTTCATCAATCGAAATTAATGATAATCTCAAGCCAGGAATCTTAGAACAAGCAAGAAGTTTTATCGAATTTATTGAAGGAAAAGAAGATAAAAGATTGGCGTCAATACAAGACTCGATCATGGCCATGCAATCAATCCAAGAAATTGAAAATCTTCTATAATATTTAAATGAATATTCTAGTTACTGGTGGTTCGGGTTTTATAGGATCGGCCTATATAAGGTACCTTATTTCTTCTACAGACCATAGGGTTTTAAATTTTGACAATCTTACCTATTCGAGCAATCAAGCTTCTCTAGATTCTGTAATAGTTTCAGAGAATTATAAGTTTTTCAAAGGGGATATAGTAAATCAGGACCAAATACTTAATATTTTCAAAGAATTTAAACCAACACTAATTGTGAATTTTGCAGCAGAAAGTCATGTCGATAAGTCTATTGAAGATCCTTCGGCATTTATGAATACAAATATCTTAGGTGTGATGAATCTTCTTAATTGTTCTCTAAGATATTTCAAAGAAGTTAAGGATTTTAGATTCCATCATATTTCAACAGATGAAGTATATGGAGATATCGATGAAGATTTACCTGCCCCTAGTGAGGATTCTTCATTCTTTACAAACTCACCTTACTCGGCAAGTAAAGCTTCGTCTGATTTGATCGTCAGAGCTTGGAACAAAACCTATGGCTTACCCACTTTAGTAACTAACTGCACCAATAATTATGGTCCTTTCCAATATCCTGAGAAGCTAATTCCTTTAATTATATTGAGAGCTTTAAAAAAAGAATCATTACCTATTTATGGTGACGGACTGCAAGAAAGGGATTGGCTATTCGTTGAAGATCATATTGATGCTTTAGCAATTTTTTTAGAAGAAGAATTTAATGGTGATAGGTATAACATATCCGCCGATAATCAAATTACTAATTTAGAAGTAGTCAATGGTATCTGTGACTTGCTATCGTCAACAGAACATGAATTTGTTGATAAAGATTTTGATTATTCGTCTCTTATTACTTTTGTAGAAGACAGACCTGGACATGATAGACGATATGCTCTTAATTCAAATAAAATTAGAGAAAAGTTTTCTTGGAATACCCAAACAAAATTTAGGACTGGTTTAGACCTTACCGTTCAATGGTATTTATCTAATAAAAGTTGGTGGAATACTTTATTTTCAGATGAAAACCTTCTCGACAGGCAGGGAGTTGTAAAAAGATGAAGGGCATTATTCTTGCAGGAGGGAAAGGAACAAGGCTATCACCTTCTACAGATTTTATTTCGAAACAGCTCTTACCTATCTTTGATAAACCAATGATTTATTATCCCCTCTCTACATTGATGCTAGCCAATATAAGAGAAATATTGATTATTTCGACCGAAAGAGATTTACCAATGTTTAAGCAATTATTAGGAAATGGTGATAGATTTGGAATTTCTTTATCCTATAAAGCTCAAAAGGAACCTAATGGCATACCTCAAGCCTTGATGTTAGCTGAAGATTTCTTGAGAGGAAGTAATATTGCTTTAATTCTTGGAGATAATATATTTTATGGTCATAACTTCACTCATGTCCTAAATGATGCAAGAAATATAGTAGATGGTGCTCATGTAATTTCTTATCCTGTAAAGGATCCAAAAAGGTTCGGTGTTATTGAACTAGATGATAAGGGAAATGTTCTTTCAGTTGAAGAGAAACCGAAAGATCCTAAATCTAATCTAGCTGTAACGGGTCTTTATTTTTATGAAAATAGAGCAATTCAACTAGCAAAGTCACTCAACCCTTCTGAGAGAGGAGAGTTAGAAATTTCTGACCTAAATGCCTTGTATCTGGAAGAGAATAATTTAAGATGCACGAACCTTGGAAGAGGATTTGCATGGCTTGATACAGGAACCAATGAAGCGCTTCTTTCTGCTAGTAGATTTGTTGAGACCATAGAAGAAAGACAAGGTTTTAAGATTGCTTGTTTAGAAGAAATAGCTCTAGAACGAGACTGGGTTGATATAAACCTATTAGAAGATTTCATTCGTGATAAGTTAAATTCCAATTACTATAATTACGTAAAAGATTTATTAAATGATAGAAAGAATAACTGAGTGTAGAGTTTGTAATAACCCAATAAGTCCCTTACTTAGTTACGGAAGAATGCCTATAGCCAATGGTTTCATCAAAAAGGGTGATGAGCAAAGCGAATATTTTTTTGACCTTTCACCAGCATTTTGCACTAAATGTTATACATTCCAATTAGTAGAACAGCCAGAAGCGGAAAAGATGTTTCATGGAGACTATGCTTTTTTTTCAAGACAATCAAAGCTCATGCAGGTCCATTTCAAAGAATATGCGAAATGGGTGCAATCGAATTATATTGATTCCCCTGAAGACTTTATTGTTGAAATAGGCAGCAATGATGGAATAATGATTGAGAATTTTAAGAACATGGGACTCAAACATTTAGGGGTAGACCCGTCAGAAAATGTAGTTAAAGAAGCTCTCTCACATGGAATTAATTCGGTAGTAAAGTTTTTTGGATTAGAAACTTCTCATGAAATTGTAGCTGAGTACGGACAAGCAGATGCATTAATTTCTGCAAATGTAATGTGCCACCTTCCTGATCTAAATGACATTGCAAAAGGAGCTTATAATCTTCTCAAAGAGGATGGAGTTCTTATATTTGAAGATCCTTATTTAGGTGATATGTTAGAAAAAGTCTCTTATGATCAAATTTACGATGAACATGTATACATATTTTCTGCAGTGTCAGTACAAGCTATATTTAGCCAGCATGGTTTTGAGTTAATAAACCTTGTTCCTCAAGAAACTCATGGAGGGTCTATGAGATATGTTTTTGCTAAAAAAGGTAAAAGGAATGTTGAGAAGATAGTTGATGAAATTGTTAAAAAAGAGCTTGAAAATAAGTTTGATGATATTTCCACCTATTTAAAATTCAAACGAGATTGCGAAAATTCTAAAGAAAGATTACTTAAGATACTTAAACAGGCCAAAAAAGACGGAAAGACAGTCGCAGGATACGGCGCCACTTCGAAGAGCACTACTATTCTAAATTACTGTGAAGTCGGACCAGAATTAATTGAATTTATTTCTGATACTACTCCAATAAAACAAGATAAATTAACTCCGGGGACTCATATCCCAGTGAAATCTCACGAGTATTTTCAAGATAATGTGCCTGATATAATTTTTCTCTTTGCCTGGAATCATGCAAAAGAAATCATAGAAAAAGAAAAAGATTTACTTGATGAAAGTGTAGAATGGATAACTCATTTACCAAATTTTATTATTCCTAGATGATTGTCTGTGCAAATCCCAAAGCTCAATACAAATCCTATAAATCAGAAATTGACGAAGCAATTTCTAAGGTATTAGAAGGAGATAAATACATCTTAGGTGATGAAGTGTTGGCTTTAGAAACTGAGTTTGCGAACTTTAATGGCTCCAAATATTGTATCGGTGTCGGTAATGGCACAGATGCTATAGAAATCTCTCTTAGAGCACTAAATATTGGATATGGCGACGAAATAATAACCGTCTCCCATACTGCAGTTGCAACCTTATCTGCAATTGAGAGAGTAGGGGCTTGCCCCGTACTTGTTGATATAGATCCTGATTATTTCTCTCTAGATAGTTTTCATCTTCAAGAGGCCCTTACATCAAATACAAAAGCTATAGTGCTTGTTCATCTCTACGGACAAGCAGGAAACTTATTGGCCATAGAAGAATTTTGCAAAAAAAATGACCTACATTTAATTGAGGATGTAGCTCAAGCACATGGAGCCTTATATAAAGGAAAGAGATTAGGTAGTTTTGGTAAAGTAGGTTGTTTTAGTTGTTATCCAACAAAAAACCTTGGAGCTATTGGAGACGGAGGACTTATTACAACCGATGATGAAACTCTTTATAACGAAATGTTAAAGGTTCGAGAATATGGTTGGGTTAAAAGAAATAGTGTAACTAAAGGCATTAATTCAAGACTGGATGAGATTCAAGCTGCAATTTTAAGAGTAAAACTAAAATATTTAGATCAAGACAATTACAGAAGAAATGAAATAGCAAAAATTTATAATTCAATTAATCTTGAAGAATTACAAATTCCTTTGACTAGACCTGACTCATCACATGTATATCATCAGTATGTTTGTAAGGTTCAGAAAAGAGATCAGTTGATGGGATATCTATCAAATAATAATATTTTTGCTGGTATACATTATCCTCTTCCAGCTCATCAGCAACCTGCATATAGTGAATTGGCCCAACCTCATTCCTTAGAAATCACAGAAAAGATCTGTAAAGAAATTATTTCTCTTCCTATGTATCCTGAATTGCCAAAAGAGTCTGCTTTACTAGTAAAAGAAAAGATTGAGGATTTTTATTGCAAATAATTAATAAATACTTTGATAGTGTTTTAGTCATAAAACTTGATCAATTTAATGATAATAGGGGATTTTTTTCCGAGTTTTATCACAAAGAAAGGTATGAGAGTTTGGGCATAAAAGACCGATTTATCCAAGATAATCATTCAAGATCTAGTCACAATGTATTACGAGGATTGCACTACACTATAAATAATTATCAAGCACAATTAATGACAGTACTTAACGGTAAGGTTTTTGATGTAGTAATTGACCTACGAGAGGATTCAAAATATTTTGGTCAGTACGAGAATATAGTCTTGGAGGATAAGGACATTCAACAAATATATATACCGCCTGGATTTGCTCATGGTTTCTATGTTCATTCAGAGTTTGCTGATTTGCATTATAAAACTACTAAATTTTATAAATCTGAAGATGAAGCAGGTATTATTTGGAATGACAAAGATATTAATATTCAATGGCCTTCCAAAAATCCAATTATCTCAGATAGAGATAAAAAACATCCTAGTTTAAATGAAGCCTTTAAGAGAAATACTCAAAAGCTATAAAAACAAAAAAGTAACTATCACTGGAGGCTTTGGATATATTGGTTCAGTGCTTTCGGATCTTTTGTATTCGAATTGTGAGTCACTGACCATAACTTCAAGAAGGAATCTGTATAACTCAAAATACAATAATCTTTATGTTAAAGACTTAAATCGAAGTTCATGGAAAAAAATTATAGAAGAGTCAGATATTATCTTTCACCTAGCTGGAAATACCAGCCTTTATGCGGCAGAGAAGGAACCTTTATTAAGTCTTCAGGAATCTTTGCATCCTTTTCATTTCCTAGGAGATGCTCTGTCAGAGAACCCTAAAGATATAAAATTTGTATTTGCTTCTACGGCAACAGTTTATGGCGTTTCATATGATCGAAGAGTCAAGGAAGACGATAGACCAAGACCTTGTTCTTATTATGATCTTCACAAGCTTATATGTGAAGAATATCTTTATCTTTTGAACCGTATCATAGGTTTAGATTTTGTTGCCTTACGATTAGCTAATGTTTATGGGCCAAGTCCTATGGCTGAAGGTTCGGATGATAGAGGTGTTGTAAATAAGATTGCTGAAAAATTATCAAAAGGAGACACAATAAATATATATGGAAACGGTGAATATTATCGTGATTACATTTATATAGACGATGTTGCTAAGTCTTTCTTGCTCTCTGGTATTGAAACAAATCAGGATAATAGATTATTCAATATTTGTTCAGGCACTTCCATAACATTAAAAGAAGCTTTTACTGAACTACATCATATTTTTAAACCTAATTCAAAACTAGATATTGAATATGTTGAATGGCCAGAAACAGCACATAACATTGAAAGAAGAAATTTCTACGGTGATAACGAACTATTCAAGTCAGTTTATGGATGGAAACCAGAGTATGCCTTCTCAGAAGGTATAAAATTACTAAAAAGATCAATGGACAATGCAGACTAATATAGACGATATTGAAGAACTCCAACTTCCAGTGATAATTGATGAAAGAGGTACTTTACAAATCCTCCAGGAAGATGAGATACCACTAAGCGCAATTAAAAGAACTTTTATTATTAAAGCAAATAATGCAACTAAAAGAGGCTATCACTCACACAAAAGATGTTCCCAACTTATGGTGTGCTTACTAGGAGAAATCGATATATTTTGTGAGGATGGAGTAAGAAAAAAAACTTATTCTTTGAAAGCTACTCAATCTATAATTATACCGCCAGGGATTTGGTCTCACCAAGTTTATAAAGAAGAATCTAATATCTTAGCAGTCTGGTGTGATATGAATTTTGATGAAGAAGACTATATAAGAAATTATGAAGAGTTTATTAATTCAAAAAAATAAGTAATGAATATAATTATTACTGGTGCTCTAGGTCATATAGGTTCTTATTTCTTGAGGGAAATTCCCAATAGTTCAAAATTTAAAGACTTAACTCTTATCGACTCATTGGCTACCCAAAGATATACCTCTCTTTTTCATTTACCTAAAAATGCTAATTATAAATTTTTAAATTTAGATATTTTAAAACATGATATTTCTGATTGGGTAGAGGAAGGGGACATAATAATTAATCTTTCCGCAATGACCGATGCTGAAGGTAGTTTCGAACACGCAAAGTTATTGGAAGAAAACAACTTCCAATGCACTAAGCGTTTAGCCAAAACTTGCATTAAAAATAATGCAAAGTTAATTTCTTTATCTTCAACAAGCGTTTATGGAGATCAAAGTGAACTTGTCGATGAAGATCTTGCATATTCTTTGCTAAATCCTCAAAGTCCTTATGCAGAAACAAAACTGAAAGAAGAAAAGTTGTTAAAAAACCTTTCTAAAGAAGAAGGTCTACAGACTATTATCCTTAGATTTGGTACTATTTTTGGTATCTCTAAGGGAATGAGATTCCATACGGCAGTAAATAAGTTTTGCTGGCAAGCTTCCATTGGGGAACCCCTTTCGATTTGGGAATCTGCCTATAATTTAAAACGCCCTTATTTGGATTTACTAGACGCATTATCTGCAGTATTGTTTTTGATAGATTTGGATAAATTTGATGGAAATATTTATAACATAGTCACGGGTAATTACACTGTTAAAGAAGTTGTGGATCAGATTAAAAAATTTAGTGAAGTCGAGGTTGAATTCGTAAACAGTAAAATTATTAATCAATTATCATATGAAGTATCCACAAAGAAGATAGAAAAAATTGGATTTTCTTTCAAAGGAAACCTTACAAGAGGTATTGAGGATACTTTAACCCTTTTAAATAATTGACTGATCTAACAATAGTACTTGTCATCAAAGACCGCCCATCATTTACTTTAAGGTGGCTAGCATATATGAATTCTATAAAAATAAAATTTCCCATTTACATAGCAGATGGAGGTGAAAATCTGAAATTTATAGATCACATTCTTAGCCAAAACTTTAGAGATATAAATTTTAGCTATAGCCACTTTGGCCCAGACATAACCTATCAGAACTATTTCGAGAAGATTTACTCTGCTTTGACCAATATAACTTCTAAATATGCTGTGTTAGCTGATGATGATGATTTTTTTTTAGAAACAGGACTTTCGAAAAGTATAGAGTTCCTCAATAATTTCAAAGATTTTTCTTCTTGTGGTGGCATACAGGGAGGAATTTATAATCAATCAAAATTAGAAGAATTTGATAGAAACTATAGTTTGACTGAGTCAATTTATAAAAACATACCCTTAGAAAGTAAAGATCCACTTGAAAGAGTCTTTAATCACTTTCTAGACTACTCATCAATATATTACGATGTGCATAAGACGGAAGATATAAGAGATATCTACCATTCTATTTGTAAAATGAAATTTCATGATTTGTATATGGTTGAACATTACTTTCAGATAGCTTCTTTAATTAATGGGAAGAATAAAAAAATAAAGTCACCTTATATTGTTAGACAACATAACAATCCCACGTCTTCTGCACTATATTCATTTGGAGGAGGCACTGCCAAACGTATGCTTGAAGATACTTGGCCTAAAGATCTTGAAAATTTTTACAAATCTTTATCATTGAGATTTTTACAAAAAGATTCATCTATTAATGATTCAAAACTTTTATCTTTCCAAAAAAAATATAACCTTTTTCTTGAGTATCTAGTTGAACAAGAGAGGGTAACTAGTTTGAGTCGCTTTGATAAGGTCGTATCTAGAATGCACTTAAATAAATTATTGAAAATGGCGATTCTGGTCATCCCTTACCTCAGTTCAAAAATTAGAGGAATAAAGGTAAAGAATAATAGATTATCTTTTTTTTCAAAAATAAAGCTTAATGATCATCGCTATAGATCTATAGTTTTATTCTTACGGTCATATGGGAAACACAACTCAAAATAAAAATCGAGATTATTTTAATATAGGGTTTTTACCAATAAACCCTAGATTGATAGAGATATCATTTAGGTTTTCTAGACTCTTGAACGAATCAGGAATATCCACAACTGTTTTAAAGACTTCAATTAATGGCGATGATCACAATGGATGGAGTACATATAATTTATCTCAATATAGTGATATTTCAGTAACAAAGATTGATGAGATCTACTTTGAAGAAAGCTCTAATTTTTTTTCGTATACTTACCGGATCATTAAATCAAGAAGAGCCCTAGAAGATAAATATAAACCTAATTTTGATGTATTAGTCATATTCATGGACGACTATGCTGAAGCAGAAGTTCTTATTCCTGTTGTTAAAGCCAAAAATATTCCAGTTGTCCTTTTTCAAGAAGGCTTCTTTGTGACTGAAAACCAGAGCAATTTTAATTTTTACTATCTACTTAAATATATTCGAAGAAAATTGCTTCCTTTCTTCTTTACAAGCAATCACTATGGTGGAAATTCAGATTTTTTTTTAATCTGGAGTGAATTTGGCTTTTTTGATTATTTAAAGAACCTGGGTTTTAGTAATGAAAATATCCATATAGTTGGAAATCCCTTTTCCTCAAATAAAAGAAGAAAAGAGATTCAAAAGACTTATACAAGGATTTTAATTAATCATTCTCCTCTTTATCCAGGATTTTCATCTAAGAAATGGGAAAGGAGGTTTTGGCCTAATCTTGTATCCTCTATTTCAAATGAAAATTATTCTGTATCTCTCAAACCCCATCCTAGGGTTGGATACAAAGATCTGATAGAGCTTTTCCCTTATCATAATTCTGTTGATAGTGGATTGACCATTCTGGATAGATCAAAATCTTCAGAAAGTTTTTATGATGAACATGATGTGCTGGTGAACATATTATCCGCGTCATCATTTGAAGCTCTTTATAGGGGTATGCCAGTAATATTTATTAAGAGTCAGTATAAAAATGTCAAGATACTTGAAGAGCTAGCAAATAATGGAGAAATTGTACTTGTTGATCATATAGAAGAAATACCTGAAATAATTAACAAGCTCAATTATGATAAAGAATATAGAGATAAAGTAATCAGATCTGGTTACAAGGCTGCTGATAAATTAGGAGGTGAGTTAGATGTCTTTGAAAGAAGATTTCCGGAAGGTATAAAAAATATCCTCAACAATACGTATGGAAAACTTTGATTTAAAAATCCTCTATTATGGTCAAGCAACATGGGGAAGTACCTCTTTACAAAGATATAATGTATTAGCAGAAACTTTTTCGTCAATTTATTTAGTTGACTCAAGAAGAGTATTTCCTGATAAAGGATCAGGTAGAACTTTACTAAATAGCTTACAAGTAAGGTTAGGTATAGGAAATTTAGTTAATTTGTCCTCAAAAATTCTCTTGCAAGAAATTGAAAGATATAAGCCTGATTTAGTTTGGATAGATGGAGGCTATTTAGTAGATTCAGTCACTATAAATAATATAAAGAAAAGAAATATAAAAGTTATTCACTATACTCCTGATTCATTATTTGCCCCTGGCTTATCAAATTCTTGTTTCAGAAAGGCTATTAGAGAGTATGACTATATTGTCACTACTAAAACTCAGGATTTAGATGCTTATAAAAAATATAAGGCCAAAAATATCATACTATCTCAACAAGGCTATGATCCCTCTATCCATAAAAAAGTTGACCTAAATCAAGAAGACTCAAGATTCAATTCTGATGTTGTTTTCATAGGTCACTGCATGAAAGAAAGACTTGAATACATTGAATATTTGTTAAAAAATGCCGACTTAGATTTAAAGATTTTTGGTACAGGATGGGATGCTTTTAAAATACCCAGATCTGTAAAAGATTGCTTTCATGGACCTGTTTTAGGGGTTGACTATGCCAAGGCCATTAATGGATCAAAGATTTGTCTCGGATTTCTTAATAATGAAGCTTTCGACGAAATAACCACTAGAAGTTTTGAGATACCTAGCTCTGGAGGTTTTTTGCTTGCTGAAAGAACACAAAAACATACAGATATCTTTATAGAAGACGTGGAAGCAGTTTTTTTCTCTACTAAAGAAGAGTTTTTAAAAAAAATATTATTTTATCTAGATAATGATCATGAAAGAAATAATGTCAGAGATAAAGGCTACGAAATGATCCAACATGGAAATTATTCTTGGAATAGCTTGATGAGGGATATATTAATTCAGATAGTAAACTAATTTTGAATATTTTTTTTATAGAGCTTTTTTTAACAGTTTTAATCATCTTAGTTTGGTTAGGGCCTTTTCTTAGTTCAATAAGATTTAGAATCTTTAATTTTTTTCATCCTCAGGCTCTCATACCTCTTTGGCTAGTTTATTTTGTCATTAATTCGATGATTGAAAAATGGACGCCTTGGATGATAGAACCGGACCCAGGCATTATTAGAACAACTGAAATGAATTTAAAGCTTTATCCTGACTATTTTATAGCTCCACTTCTTTTGATGCTTTTTTCAGGTCTATTTTATCATTATGGCTCAAGAGTTTTATCACCTTCTATAAATCTCTCTCCAACGAACAGTATTAGATCATTTAGTAAATTGCCTATTATAGAAAAATCATCAAAGTTAGAGTTTTCAATATTAATTTTTCTAATAATTGCAGTTTCTTGGATCCCAAATGCTCTTATTCCTAATGAAGGTCTGGGCACATTCTGGACCTATCCGCTTGCTATGACGGCACTATTAGCACCCTTTGTTTTGTTTAAAACGAATAAATTATTATTTGTTATTTCTCTCTTTTTTGTAGCGATAACGATTGTTAATCTCAGATCAAAAGCTTCACTTATCTACCCTTTGATACCCATAATCATTTATTATTTTTATTTCAATTTTAAACTGAAAAGTTTTTTCTCTCTTTTAATACCATTACTAATATTGACCTCTCTCTGGATTCTTTTATCTTTAGGCGGATTTGATTTTGTATTTGCTAAACTTTTTCATAGAGATTATCAATTTGATGTTTTTGCTGCTCTTGTCCATTATTCACCAAATGGACTACTAGGTAATTTTGGACAAACAATCTCAGGAGAGTCTAATGGCCCTGTAATAAGTTGGACTTGGGCTGAACTAAGAAATTCTATTCCTTCTATATTGAATCCTTTTAAAGGTGAAACTATAAATCCTGCAAAATTAGTATCTCAATATTTCTTACCTGTTGATTATGATGTGATTCCAGATTCATATTTTAATAGACATTTTCTATTTGCTGGTTATTACGATTTTGGATTGATTGGAATATTTATGGCATCTTTCTTAGGTGGACTAACATATAGTTTTTTTTGGAGATTGACTACTAGCCTTATAGAGACTTATCAAGAGATTTGGCCTTTATTTGTTTATCTACCTATTCCAGCTATATCAAGTTATTTTGTTGCTTCGGGAAATATAGGATATGGTTTTATAAATGCTTTGATTCCTGCATTTATTATT
>MDSV01088837.1_pt1 | contig 29086 bp, 29 predicted proteins | sample 810851 | NCBI WGS metagenome assembly MDSV01 (sample SAMN05326640, study PRJNA326480) | marine metagenome | isolation source: seawater | place: Atlantic Ocean: North East | collected 2012 | reverse complement strand
TGACTAACCGTCATAATTAAATTACCGGGGCACGGAACTTCGACCTCTTCTCCTGTAAATGGATCGGTGGTTTTACCTGAAATCGTCATACAAGTGCCGCTAATAGGAACTCGGCGGTATTTGGCACCACATTTCGTGCATCGAACCTTTTGCTGTCCAAAGGCTCTAAGATTACCACGCATATCCCTAATTAAGTGAGTATCAATCAGTTTTGCACTTTGTTTTAGATTATCGACTCCAAACAACACTTCTCCCAAAGCGAACTGAGCCATCGTCTTTTGACGCATAGTCAGCGTAAAGGACTTATCATTATAGGGATTCCAAGCAGGGCCTTCATTACAATCAGTAGTATCATGGGTAAACCCAAATCCTTCACTTTCCCCGCTGGTTCCGAGACGATCCTCTGCGATCTCAATTCCAGTGTCAAGGGCTTTCTTAGGCCCCGGTGGGGTATCTGCCCAAGTAAGATCATAAAAAGCAGGAGTATAATTCCAAGAAGTATCCACGTTTAAGGCTTCTTTATCGATTTCTGCACCATTGATACCCATCGTTAGAATCAAGGGCGCATCCATCTGTCCACCACGACTTCGTGGCAAGAACTGTCGACTAAAGTTTAACAAGCCTTCTGTTAGCATAATGATAGCATCGATATCGCCATCACAGTTTCGGCGTTTCGCCGCATGATAGAAAGGATGTCCATAGTGCCCTTTAACTGTGGTAAACCCAATAATTCTGCCCAAGATAGCACCAGAAGTGTGCGGAGCAATTCCCATGATTAGTTGACCCATCAGATCCTCAGGACTTTCAACATTATAATATGGTTTCATACCATACAATTTTCCTAACAAGTCATCGGTAAACTGACAGACTCTAACTAAATCATCGACGCAGTTTTGAGGAATCACAATATCCTGAGTAAACAATTCGCAAGTATCATCTACCGAATCGACTAAATATCCTAATGATCGGGCTTTTTCTACTGTTAGTCCCACTTCCCGTGGTCTAAAATGAGTCATAGTGATATCGACCATATCAAATCTGATAGTTCCATCACGGAAGACAGAGACTCCATGTTTACTTCTTAGAATCCCTTTTTCCAAGGGTTCAGTAACGCCCTCAGCGTTTTTGACGTTTTCTACACCTTTAGTAGCAGGAGGCGTGGTTACCTCACACCGATCCAGAGCACTATCCCATAGTTCTTTCATCCCAATCGATCGCCATTTCTTTTCATGATAATTAGTCATAGTTAATTCATGAGGTCGATCTTCAGTTCCACTACAATAACTTTTATGGGTTTCTTGTTTACACTTAGGACAAAAGCGAGAGGATATTCCTACCTTTTCGTCTTTAGGGGCTGCGTTATTGATGAGTTTAGTGTTGCCACCACTCTTACCAATAGGAAACAAACAATGAGCCCTACTGGGCTTCATATCACGCATTTTTGAGCCTTCTGGTTTACCCATACGGCAACCAATACGATAAGTAGTTCGAGGACGGATCTCAAAATCTGCCAAGGAATTAAGATAATCTAATCCTGTTCCCTCTTGGGGAGCAGATAAAGTTACTTCTGATAGCAGGTGTAGCACCAAATGGCTTTCAGGACCCCAAAGGCGTCCTGCGCTATCGATATTGATATTGAGTCGATAAACCAACTCTCTTAAATCTTCAGGAACTACAAAATTAGGAGCCGATAATCCTGATAACAGTTGATAGGCTTCTTGGGCTGATAGATCTTGCCAGCCTACTGCTACGAACTCAGGATTTAATGGCACCTGATAAATCTTACTTTGACTAATGGACTCTGCGAAATCCTTGGGGAAAGATATTCCTTGCTCTGCGAGGTGAGCACGATGCCATTCAGGAACATAAGGACTTTTGAGAAGCGGATGGTTGTTTTCTAAGAACTCGCCCACAGGAACTAATAGTTCTCCCAGATCCCAGACCTTTTGGATAGTGTATTCCACATCATTAGGAAGGCAGAGAGGGATTTCTTCTGAATCTTGGACTCGATGAGCACTGCCATCTAACCATTGGACATACGGGCCCTGTATGCTATCACAAGGAGTAACCACAGTTCCTTTGCCGGGTCGCTCATATTTTAGTTGTGTTCCGATCGAGACAAAACCACTGGTGGCTTTCATACTGGCAGGATGGCAAGCCGTGGTTGCTAACCCCGCCAATCTGCTTCTGCCATATCGCAGTCTAAAACTCCCTGTTTCCATTGGCATTCCAAATATAGGTCTGCCTGCTAACACTTCGGCCATGTATTTAGGATTGGGTTTGATTTCACTGCTACCTTTCTTGGTTTTCAGGAATTGATTTAACCAATCCCAACCATCTAAGTTTAACTGATCCACATATTTTAGGATTTTAGGGGCTTTGAGCACCAATCCCTCACACATAACTAATAAGGCTCCTTCTCGCACCTTGTTATCCTTGACACGACTAAGATCTCTTTGGCCAGTGACTTCTTTACCTACGCCTTCTCCATCAACGAAAATAGGGCAGTTGCCTGCCAAAATCTCTAATTCGGGATTACTGGGTCGATATTGTAGTCCACGATACAGCATAACCTCTTCTTTATACCTTTCGATTTCTTCGTATTTGCATTTCGCCGTTCCCAAATTAAAATCACGTCTCAGGATATCTGCGATCAGCACTGATAAGGCTTGACCTGTTCCACCTGCACTTCGGATCGGTCCTGCAAAGTTAACCGCTAAGCAATTAGATCCATCATCATTGGTAATAACTCTACATGATACCACACCTTCCAAGGGTGCTACCAGAATACCTTCAGTAAGCACAGCCAGTCCTGCACAAATCCCATGATACATGCAAATGGCTTGCCTTAGACGATCACTGGATTTATTGCTGTTCTCATAGGCTTCCAAGGTTTCTTGAATGGTATTAGTTAGCACTTCGCTTTTATAACTAAGTGTAAAACCTGCTCCACCGCAACTATCACAAGAGATGCTTCCACGCCCCCGCTTGATTTCACCAGTTCCATTACAGGTTTGGCAAGTGTCTTTAACACCATACAAATATGATTCCGCACAAACGATACGAGCGATCTCCAGAGCCATCAATTCACGATTTCCATCGTGCTTTTTATTTAGTTCTCTGATTTGGGTAGCCGTATCTCTTTCATGCAGGAACTTCAACAACTTCTGTGTTCGTTCTGCTAAATCCGATGCCATTGGAATCTCGATTTCTAATTTAGGATCGTAGCCTTGGGCTTTGGCCTTGTTAATCATCTCATAGACCTGATGACATTCATCAGTTAGTTGTTGGCGATATTCGCTTTCGGGAATACGCTGCGCTACATCCATAGCAAGTAGTGGTCCCAGCACCCTTTTATACTTTCATATTTAACCCAGCAAGGCAAATCCTATGTCATCGTTATAGTTGGCTACATAGCCATTCCAAAGCAAAAAAGCCCCTACAAAGAGAGAAATACCGCCTATTGCCGATCCCATTTGATCATATTTCACAGGTGTTGAAAATCGAGCGTGGGTAATAAATCCCGCCATTAGTAAAGCCCCGCCTAAAATCATAGTTCGGTTCATAACAATTGGTGTGGCTCGTTACTATTTATACTTTATGTTGGTAAACTACATATAGTCGAAAGACACAGATTGTGTTATGGTGTGGTGTTCTTTGCCTGATTGCTCGGGGGTTAATCAATGTCAGATATAGATGATATCTCAATGAAAGAATTAAAGGAGAAGGCAAAAGTTATCGCTGAAGGCACAGGTCGATCCTACGAATCTGTGTTAGAGGATCTATTAGATGATGGCGTGGTTAATCTTTCTAATGAACAAAAAAAAGATGGCAGCCTCGTCGATCAACTCAAGGAAGCGGCAGAACTAATTGCTGCGGTTCAACAAATCAATCATCAAGTGGCAGATAATACTGTTCTCAATGGTAAAGATACCAAAACCGAAGTCAATGTAGAAAGCACCTTAGAGGGCGATCTGATTGATCGTGCTATTGATTCCGTTCAGCGCAAGGCCGATAACATCAAGAAAATCTTGATTACTTTGGCTCCTGTGTTCTTACTCTTAACAGGTGGCAGTCTGGAAGCCATTGGTTTAATTGATTTAGTCGGTGATGATGGCGATGATTATGAAGACAGCGATTGGGTAGAATACGGTGGATGCACAGCCTCTGATGCTGATAACTACGATCCAGATGCCAGTTTTGACGACGGTTCGTGTTATTGGGATGATAATAATGGAGGCGGTGGCGGACCACCGGGACCAACCTGTAATGAAGATTGGCGTTGGTCGAACGTTAACATCCGTGATTCTGATATGCACGGACAAGGATTTAACAACGATATAGAGATCGATATGGATTTCGAGGATTGGAATGACTGTAACCGTCTTATGAGTGGTGCCTTTATTCTCCAAGTCTGGAACGTTGATGCTAACAGTCAATACGATAGTCATGAAATGAACCCTGAGTTCCGTAATGATTTCCATCTTCGTCACACCTATCAGGATCTACCTGCTGGAGATTATAGTTTCTCAGTATCCTATTTCTTTGATGGCAGTGAATGGGGCGGACCTTCGCAGTTAGTAACTATGGAGGGTGAAGACAGCACCTTAGATATTCAAAATGCACAGTTATCTATTGTTGGCGAGAATGAATTAAAGGCTGAGTTTGATCTTTTAGTTGAGGGCGATTTCTGTTGTGAAGATATCGAAATCGTTTGGGAAGTGCAAATGAATGGCTATTATGACGATGGTTTGAAACGATTTACTCAACATTCTTATGACGAAAAAGGATATATCAAACTGGAACAGTATTGGAATGATATGCCTGATGGCAATTACCATGTCAGGATCGAAGTCAAGTCGATGGATGAAGTCTGGGATGAGGAAACCACCAATGGAATTACTATTGAGGCTGAACCCGATCCTTGTGATGCCGATATTGATAACTTACAGATTACTGTGGATGAGGCTGCGGTTACGGTTATGTTTTACATCGCTCAACAAGAAGACACCGATTGTGATAGTTGGGATGTTCAAATAGAGTTATTGCCCCAAGATACAGGTATTGATTCTATAACCCATCAACAAGGAATCAGTGATACCAGTAATTATTACTCCCATACCTTTGAAGAAGTTGGTAATGCAGTTTGGAAGGCTAAGGTAACCCTTATTCAATCCGAGCAGGGCATTATAGCAGAGGAGGAAACTGATTGGATCACTGTATCTTATTCTGATGAACCTGATGAGCCTTGCGATGCAGAAATCATCAATCATTATCGTGGCCATGTTTCTGAAGATGCTGAACAGGATGCTATTTTAGTAGCCTTTAGAGTAGTGCCTAATGAGTATTGCACCGAAGGTGTGGAAATAGATTTGTGGTTACAACAACCCGGCCAATCCCCTAATTATAGTCATTCGTGGGAATTAGACGATCCAAGCCAAGCCGAAGACTTTACTCATACCTTTGATGGTGTCGCTATTGGTAACAGTTGGACTCCAGTAGTTACGGCTTACAACATGGAAGATGATCAAGTAGTAGAACAAATATCCATGTGGGGTATTGATATTGTAGAACCAGAGCCCGAAATCTGTGAAATCAATCTTTTCGATATTCAGATCGGCACTAACAGCACTCATGCTCAAGTAGCCTATGATTTAGATTGTGGAACTAACACCAATGATTTAGATGGCTATAACGTCACCGTGCAATTCTTGGTTTATGATATTAACTCCAGCACCGCTGGAACACAACCCTTGATTTGGGTGTCAACTGTTTGTTATATTCAAGGTTATGAGGATGATGTCAGAATCATGACACTCACTAATTTTACCCATGATAACGTTACTACCTATGATTTCTATTGGTATGCTACATGGATCGATGGCGAAGGAGAATCCCAAACCATAGAACAAAAATGGTTAAACAGATCCCTTAATCCTTAGGAATTGAAAACGATGCGTAAGAATACTTATCCAGATGGAACTCCAATCCCTGAAGCCCTACCTCAAGCCTACCAAAAAGGAGACTTATCTCGTAATTGTGGCAACTGCGCCTTTGTTATGTTTGTCGATAATAACTACCGATGTGGTAAGTTCTCAGGCAATCCCGAAGTTCGTGCGAACTGGGTCTGTGCGGCTTGGAAAGCCAACATCATTCATTGAGAATCTCTTCAATTCGGTCAGAAAGCAAGAGCAGGGTTGGAGCCCAGAGACCCACGAAGATACCCAACATCTCGTTTCCTTGTCCAAAGAAGATGCCTATCGATCCGAGAACCGATGCCAGACAGGAGTAAAATCCAAGAGATTTCCAGTTCATTGAGATCCCTCCACATATTCTGTGATACGAGCAATCAAGTCGGCTTTACGGCCTTTAGTTGGCAAGCCAAGTTCTACCAGACGTTCTTTTAGTCCAGCAACAGTAAGATCTTCGAGGTCATCAAGAGCAACATCCAGAGAATCAGATAGAGAGTCTTTAACTGCTTCGGCAGCGGCTTCCAAATCTCCAGCGTCAATGGCTTCTTCCGCAGCATCCGCAGCGTCTTCCACAGCGTCTTCTGCAGCCTCAACTACATCTTCTACTGCTTCATCGATAGCGTCCTCGATCGAATCGGGAATATCAATACCAGTTTTTTCTTCAATCGTATCGATAGCGTCAGCAGCAGCGTCTTGGAGAGACTCTACCACGTTGCCACGATTCTGCACCCACCATGAAGTGGCTGCACCAGCGAGATATCCGCCCACTGTCGTTAATACATACATTGTTGTTGGTTCAAGTGCCATAATAGAAACGTTGGGTGCCACCTATATATACCTTTGGACAGACATCTATAAGTAGGTCGTCACCCTCAGCAAATTACATGGGTGCCCATATCGACGGCAAACTATGTTCTTGCGGTGCATACACTGTTGGATCTAACGATTTCTCTGAGGATGATAGTCCTGCAGGAAATTACTGCTCTTATTATTGTCGTCTGTTTTATACTCAACACAAGGGCGTTAAAGTCCGAGCCTCGGCCAGCAAACACCACAAAGGTATCAAGGTTTTTCCTAAGATCGATCACCCGTGTGATTATTGCGGAACTATAACTCAAATCACCTACAAGGAAGCACAAGGAGGATCGGGAAGGTTCTGTTCTCGAGATTGTTATTTTACTATGTGTCGCAGCCGTAGAAAAGTTAAACCTCGTTGGGCTATCTTAAAGACCTTGTCTCAGCGTGGACCTCTGTTTGGTAAGGATATTGCTTATGCTATGGGCCGATGGGAGTATCGTGGTAGTGTCAGGCAAGTAGCAAGTATGTTAATCCCTTATGTGGCCAAAGGAATCGTTGGACGTCTGCCTGATGGAAAGTATACTCTCTTAGATAAGCGTCCTGTGGGCTATTTGGCCGCCCACGAGTAAAGATATAAATAGGTGAACGCACACACTATCTCTTGGTGCTTAAGGCTCCGAGGCTCATCGAACCTCTGGGGAAAGGGAGCCTGTGCTTCTGCTTGTGGGCGCAAGTAGAGGCGGCACCACCTCTTATTCCAAACTTACTTATAGTTGAATCGGACTATATTTATTATGTCTCCTGACGACCAACCGTTCAGTGATACTCAAACTATCATGGGATTGGCTGTGGTCATGGCTATTTGGGCACTACTACTCTACTTATTCTGATCTTTGTTTCTACGGATCAGCCATTTGTTCTCTTTCCAATGAATCAAGGTATACTTGCCTTTGTATTTCCCGCCGTTAACATAGAACACCCATTTCTTAGGGCTGTATGATATAGTATCGAAGGTATCCTTGTTATCTAACTTAACGTTGCCAGCACCATAACTGCCTTTAGGAATATCTCCTTCGAAATCCAGCCATGACATTTTATGATCGGCAGTAGCAATAGCCAAGTGTTGTTTATTAGTAGGCATACCTTTAGGAATACTCCATGATTTCAAGACACCCTTTCTTTCTAATCTGAGATCGTAATGCAATCCTGCTCGATCAGCATCATGTCTTTGAACTCCAAAAACCTCGGCACCAAATAAGGCTGCTAACGAAGGACGTGCCTTGTGATCCCATTGAGGATATTCTCGGCCAGCCAGTGGATCGTGGGCATGGGTGCTTCCATATCTCCACATCACATCTAAGAGGTCGTTGTTTTGACGATTGCTCGGCCCACGCCAATCTATACTAAAGATAACTCCTTGTTTCTTATCTGGATCAGATATCAGGGAGTTGAGGATAGCATCATTAGCATTGGCTTCCGTAGAGTGATAAATGGTTACTACCCTTTCCCAATTATCCATCAACTGATAAATATCTCTGGGATTATAGTGCCATAGGTAGGAGTGATCAAAGTCTTCTACGGGTCCAGAAGATCCTGCACTGGCATTAACAGCATCTCGTAGCATCATCAGTAATTCAGGTGCAGAATCATTGGTGCGGAAACTGAATCTAAACTGAGGAGTAGGAAACCATGGCTTCTCTATGACTTTATTATCATGAGATCTGAGTAACATAGCATTGGTAATATAACCCTGATCATCCCATTCCATAAAGTATGTTCCCAATAACCCCGACTGTTCTAAAGCATCTTGCCATAACCGAGATGACACCCACTTGGGAAGGGTAGTATAGTTAATCATCATTCTTCTGCCTCCACCCATACTTTATTCCAATCCAGATCGACATCCCACTGCAGCCAACCACCATAGTTATAACCACCATCACCATCTCTTTCCATATCTCGGCCTGCATTAACCTCGTTGATAATAACTGCATCATCAGATATTCGAAATACCTTCCAAACATCCTTCCCGAAGAACTTATAGGATCGGTTGTATAACTCTTCTTGTATGTTTTCTACCATACCTTCTTTAAAGACATCAAAGGCTTTTTGTTCATCTACTGCGCTTCGATAACCCTGAGCCAAATTACTGTGGTGGGATCGACTAAAAGGATAACTGACGTCACCATGGAGCATCATTTCTCCAAAGGTATCTACCAAGATCCATTCCGTATCATTATGCTCTTTGTCTTTGTTGAAGGTTTTTACCTCTACTGACATACTATCAGCATCTTGCCAATTATCAGCATATCCATATCCTCCGAACTCAAGATTGTGTTTTCCTAACAGACCTGCCTCTGATAGCATCTTGGAAATCCATGCTTTTTCCTTGCTGGATAGAAAGGGAGTATTGACTCCATCTAATGGACCAGACCAATTAAGCATGGCTAATAGTATACTCATCAACTATTTATACTCATGCTCCGATCTTAAAAGGACTTAACCGAGCCCATAAAGATTCGTTAGCATCATGGAAGTGGTCTTGACAGTAGTAATAAAAATGCCATCGAGTGTAGCCAGAACTCCGATCCGACTTGACGAAACCCATAGGACTCAACCTGCTTTTCCAGACGGCTTCTCCACCGCATACTTCACATGGTTTATTTTGGACCTTGGTTGGCATAGATACCCTTGGTTTCTAATCCCCGCTCCGACTATTTGGATTTTTGCCCTTCCTGCATCATTCATTAGCCAACGAATAGTTTAACTTCACAGTCTTTGGACCTGCTGATGGATAGGTAGTTAATCCTGTCTTTCTCATAAACATAACTTGGAACTTACCTTCAGAGGATCGGCCACCACTGTTAGCGATGTTTCTTTTCAGCACCCATTGTCCTCGAGTTCCCTGACTGTCATCAACACCCATATTGATCTTATCCATACGATCGTCCATGTGGATATCATACCGTTCTAATAGATTTTCCAGTTCCGTTAGTTTGAAATTACCTGTGCGACCTGCTGTCGTGGCTGCGGCTGCTACCTTAGAATTAGTTCCAAATAAGGCTACTAATGCAGCGTTGTTTACCGCAGGTGTTTGCAGTTCTCTCTTAAGCAATTCTACAATTGGTTTTTTGTATTTTCCAATTAGAGATTTCCCTTTGAGTGTGGATTCGAAATTATTGAAATCAACTTGCCACCAAATATCAGCGTAATTTGGATCTGCGTCTGTCGCTTTTGCATCTGGACCCATCTGAGTATCGTGTCCTTGCACCGTATCACCCAATCCCAGCAAATATCCATAGACAACCACCGAGTTTTCGGATACCCATGCAAAGTTAGGAACCCAACGTTTTCCAATTGGATCCTTACGAATAATCGGATAGAATCGCTTGCCTTGTGGGGTCTGAACAGGCAATCTTTGATACCTCATTTTCTTAACCGTAGTGTTGAGGGCTTTGGCAGCCTTGGTTGCAGAATCCCCGTCTTCCATCCTGCGGAGAAACTTTTCACTTAGTTCTTTAGGAGGTAATACCAAACGATACTGTCCAGTGCCTTGTCTGCGGATCTTGATGCCCACATTCTTGAAGTATTGTTTCAAAGTTCTGGGAGTCGTTTTTGCCCTCGTGGCAGCAGCCTTGAGACCCAGATCTTCTTGATCCATTAGCCTTTGGGCTACACGGCACTTTCTGAGCGTGATAGCCTTCATGGTCAAACTTAGTCCCACCATCTATTTATAGTTACTGTTCATAAAGAACAACCCGACCATCAATGACATCCATGACACCGATCTCAATCAATTTTTCTTTCATGGTATCGTTAAGGCTATGTCCTAACTCACTCATTCTTTTCTTAGCCACCAATAAGGAATCATAATGGCCGTTGTCTGAGTTTCTGAGTAGCATAGAATACATGTGTTGCACTTTGCCATCAGCCTCCAACAAATCTTGGTTGAGTGGAACGTTTTTGACTAAAGTATCTAAAGATTTATTGAACAACCATTTAGCATCGTAAAGATGATCAGCCGTGATTTCAGAGTCGCCGTTAAGACGGGCCAAGCCTTTACACAGGTTAATAAACTGTTGGAACTTACGATTCTCTCTTTCGGATCGCTGTAAAAACACCGCATCGAACTCCTTAGTCTTTTCGATCTCTTCCATCATATCAAAGACTCCTTGTTCCATCGAGCCCATATCAGGACTCATCCTGCTAACAAATCTGAGGTATTCACGGAAGAAACGTCGCCACATCCTTAATTCGGCTTTGGCTTCAGGAGTTTCAAACTTGCCTGTCATAGCATCCATGATTTTACGCTTGACGAACTTATCAGCATCATCATCTCCAAAAGTAAGAGACATTTGAGCAAAAATTAAGGTCATACGACTAATCATCTGGAAGGTATATTCTTTGAATACATCTAACATGGCTAACTTATCCATCTTGTCGCTGTATGCTTTCTCGGGATTACCCCAGAAACTCATATTGAGAACGGCTTCACGACTAACATCGACTTGACCTTTCTGCATAGTATAATATCCATTAGCGAGCATATTCATTAACTCACCAAAGACCTCGGAACTCCATGTTTGAAACTCCGATACAGCGATCCTCTCGTTGTTCATCTTACCGATCAGTCCCAATTCTACCGAGTTGAGATCCTCACCACTCATGGCTCCAAACAACCCCGGAATAGTGCACAGTTTACCACTGGATGCTACTCCACAAGGAACTAAAGGCTGAATAATGTTTTCAATTAGATGATCTTTGCCTTCACCCATGCTGGTAATAACAGCAATATGAATCATATCTTGCTTTCTAAAAGGACTAAGACAATTCAGCATAACGGCTTTCTTGATAGCGTCAGCGGCGTAAACGTGCCTCCAGATAGTCTCATCAGAACACAGCACATCGATCGGTTTAACCCCGACTTCTTGGCATTTGTCTAAGAATCCCTGAAACTGTTTCGACGACATCTGGCTGGCTTTCTTATCTTCTTTGAGCCACATACGCTCAACGACAAAGACCTTTTCGCCTTGATGTATCTGATACGATCCTGCTATTCCAACCTGTGAACCACTTCGTTGAGAAAGCGTTAGCATTTCTAACATAGCCGTTAGCGTTTGCACCTGAACACCCATAGGTAAGAACCCAAGGCCATTATGGGACATACATTTGACAGCATTACTGCCATCACTAACGATAAAGTGGATAGCGATCTTCTGCTGAGGATCGGTAAGTGAGATAGTTTTCTTAGAGCCTTTCCGTGCTTTGGTAAGAGGCAGATCCTCAATCTTGATACAAATCCCCGACCCCATGCGAGGTATGGATCGAATCTTGGACTGATAAATCTGTTCTACGGAAGCATCGTCATCTTCGTAAGTGTCCACACAGGAACGAACGAAAGTAGTGAGCCGAGTATCCATAGTATATCCCTCATGCCATCACCTATATCTAATTTCGAGTAATCCGCCTCAGAACTAAAGGGCGCAGATGGCGACCACAGGTGTGAAACCGCAGTCCCCACCGTTCCGAATTATCCCTGATCGAGCACAAGTGAGCCTCCGTGCGCCGAAGCAACACCGACATCAAAGTCATAGAAAGCGTTATCGCAAGACCAGAGTTTAACCATCCCAAGCCAAGGCAAGCCAAAGCAAGAGCGTGGTGGACTCGAAATTGATCTTAAAGGCATCCTGCGTCATTGACCTTGCTTACGCTCAGTCTCTGCTGGAAAACCCCTCAGAAGGAGTCGGCTGGTAGAGAATGGATCTCACTCAGCGTCTGCGTCCACGATTTGGTCTGCTGGAACTTCAGGAAGTTCGTCACGAGCGATTGCACCACGAGGTAGTGCGTTGAAAGTGTTGAACTTGCGTCCCGGGTTCTTCTTGGACTCTTCTTGAGCACGAAGGAAATCGATCTTCACTGGTAGGTTGTAGACCTTTTTGCCGTCGTCACCATCTGTGATGATGTCGTTTTGAGTAATGAACCTTTCAAAGTCGTTGCGTTCGTATCCACCGAGGTAGATCTTCTCACGTCGAGAGGTATCAAGGTTGACCATGCGTAGGCAGTAGTTCTCACCGTTGAGGTCAGAGTCTACCTTGTTGAAAGAAACCAAAGCGTAGTTTCGGTAAATCTCACCGAATTGTGGCTTTAGCACTTCGTAGCGGGTTTGAGGCCCACGGGAAGCCGGTGCTGGTCGGCTTGCGGTCAGTTCGTCCATAAATGCTGCTATTTCATCTGCGTTTGTCATAATTTTTCATCTCCAATTGTTTTTTGTTTTTGACCCCTAATTGTTGTCGGGGCTAATTTAGAGTGTGTGACATCACCTTTATATACGTTTACAGTATCCCAAACAATCAGAAACTATAAGTAGCAGGGACTCTTAATCCAAACTATGCCTGCAGCCATGCTCGACATCGCTTCTGGAAAGGTAGGGGCAAGGTTTACTCAGCCTGTTATCTACCTTGAGGATTCGTGGACATCAGTTCTCTGCGATCTCAAAGAGTGGATGATAAACCATTCTCTTACGCCAATTCCTGCCCCTTTTATTACTTCCACAGGATCGATAGGAGAAGAAACCGAGTTACTTGTTATTGGTGACGAGGCAGATGTAGAATGGTGGAATGATCACCTTGAAAGCATTACTGATTACTATATTATTGATAGAAAAGCACCCAACGCTATGGCTATTACCTATAATCCTAATGCTACTCCTACGAGTAACTTGGTAGAATTAGCAGGGCCGGGCGATGCGGTGGCACGATCTACTTGTTACGGTAACCTCAAAGGAGGAAAACGCACTGAAGAAGGAGAATACGATGAAAGACAACGAGGCGGAGGAGGAGGCGGAAGACCCGGTCCCGGCCGTGGCGGTGGTGGCGGTGGTCCACCAAGTCCTCACGATACTACTTTAGGTTCAGGAGATGGAATGCCTGCTGATGGCGGATCTGAACAAGGACAAGGTGGCGAAGGCGGAGAATCTGGTCAAGGAGAAGGCGAAGGCGAATCGGGTGGCGAAGGTGGAGAATGCTCAACTTGTGATGGCACAGGTATGGGCTCAGGCCCCGGCGCAGACGATGGTGGCCAAAGCGATGGTTCTGATTCAGGAGATTCTGGAGAAGGTGGTGCTGGAGATAGCACAGCAGGAAGCGATCCAGATGGATCTGGTGCACCCGGTCAAGGCTCTCCAAGTGAAGATGGACAAGGCCCACCACCCGAAATATGTGGCGAATGTAATGGCACAGGTTGTGAAACACCCGTTGATGACCTGCCTGACAACATTGGAGAAGAAGGAATGTCTGAAACTCAAGAGGCTGCTAATCAACAAGCAGCAGAAGATTTCGCTAAACAGCAAGCCGAATGTAGTGATAAATGCGAAGAGTGTGCTGACATGGCAGAAGAAGCCAAAGACAAACGTCAAGTAGAAGATGCTATCGAGGCTGCTAAAGCAGCCCAAGAAGTGGGTAACCCACGATCTAAACAAGATAATGACAATATGGATCGAGCCAAAGATGCGGCTCACGATGCTATTGAAGAAGCATGGGACGAAGGCAGAATCACTGAAGATCAGGCTCAAGCATTACATGATGATGTCGATTCCCCGACTCCAAGTAATCAATCCGAGGCTCAAAAATTAGCAGAACAGGCTCGCCAAGAAGCCAACCAAGCCTTTGATGGCGATGAAGATGCTCTCACACAGGCTGCAGAAACCGCACAGCAGGCCGCTGACGAGGTTGGTAACCGTAATGACGCTGGGTCAGTTCAATCCGCTGCCAAAGATATCGCTGATATTGCCCAAGGCCAAGGAGAAGGAGAGATCGAAGAAGAAATGAGGGATCTGGCCGATCAGATGAAACAACGAGAAACCGAACAACAATGGGGTATTAAAGATAATACTACGGGAGATTTCTTGACTGATGATGATGGTTTGCCCCAAGAGTTTGCTTCTCCCGAGGATGCTCAAGAGATGTTAGACCAATTAGGCGATCCTGATGACATGGATGTAGAACCACTACCTAATCGTTTAGATACTGCTATGCAGAAAGCCAAAGAGGACTTCCCTGAATTGGATCTCGATGATATCCAAACTCGTGATGAGTTCCAAGACCAATATGATCGCACCATGGATGATTTAAATGCTGGAGAGATTTGCATGGTTACTAACCTTGACGGCGATTTCGCACCCACCGCTGGAGAAACCTATAAAAATCTACTCAACTATGCTATGCTACTCAACCAAATGATTGGTGGTATGATGGAAAAGGCCAAGAAAGTTCCTGTTATGCTATCGGTTATGAGCGAAAAGAAACCTTTGGGATTAGAAGTTCTTCAAGAAGAGCGTCTGGAAGATATAGAAACTTATGAAAAGGATGCTAAGTATAATCTACATAGTATGGATCAGCCTCAGAAACCAGAAGATAAACCCAAGTGGGCTGCATTTACCTATCCTCTTCCACCTACTCTTGATGCTAACTTCGGTGTCAACTCCCAAGTTCGAATCTTAGAAGACCACGGCTACTGGGTCAAGGTTAGACCTCTTAGCAATAGCAAGGGTTTCATGGCTCTGCTAAAAGCCAACTTAGATTGTTATGATGAGCAGGCTATTCCCAGCGATCTTCAAGATCTTATAGACACTCCTAATATGCCAACCTCTAAAGAAGACCTCCAAAAACTGTTAGAAGATGCTCGCAGACGACGTGCTCGTCAACGACGCCAAGATAAAACCGTTTCAGGAGATGCTGTCTTAGAATACCGAGTTGATATTATTACTGGAGAACGCCGATCCTTTGACAAAAGTCAATTGTTAGCAGGAGAAGCAGGTAGAACATTCGTCCAAATCCATAAATACGGAGGGGTTATGACTGACCTTATGGGATTGATGGAATTATTGGATGAAAAAGGCACCGCCTACACGGTGCTCTCTCAAAAAGTGGGTCCAACGCAGATCGAAACCAATGCTGAAGGCATTGTAATCGCAACGCAAATGGGCAAACCTTTAGTAGTGAGAGGAAATAAGGTGGGATATCTATGACATGGAAAGCAGAGTTTGACAGATTTACGCAAGAAGCACTTCAAGAAATGAAGACGTATTCGGATAATACGAATGAAGAAAGAGAATGGATGTCCTACGTCTATCTCGATGATGACGATAATTATCAATTAGGATTACCTGATTATGGTGGCGAGTCTGCTATCAAGGTTAGTCCTCAGGCTAAGCAAGCCCAAGATAAACTACGCAAGGGACTTCACAGGAAAATGTGGACTATCCACGGCCACCCACTAAAAGATGGTAAAATCTACACGGGTCGTCAATACTTCTCTTCTACGGATATCTGCCGAGAATACTGCGAGGCTCGTGATAAAAATGAATACACAGTTCAGTTTTTAGTTTACCCTCATCAGCAGATCGAAAAAGACGCCAATGGTAAGCCTACTGGAAAAAAGGTTATTCACAATCGAGTTAGAACCTTGGTCTTCCCAAACACTCAAACTATTGTCGCCGCTATGAAGGAATCAAACCCCGGCGTTGATCCATACGCTATTACTCCCGAAACAGGTCAGAACACTAACGCACCTGATGGCAGGCTGGTAAATCAGGCTGGTGTCAACTGGTTTGCTTTCCAAGAAGCCTTAGGCAAATACAACTGTATGGGAATCATGGATCTGGAAGGGCCTGCTTATGGTGCTGAAGGATTTACCTCTAAGAAACTTAGTATGATAAATCTGGGTGGAACTGTCGGCCTATTAGCCATTGTGGGCACCCTATGGTATGCTAACAAGAACAAGCAGAAGATTATTCAAGTAGTGGACGACCTCGTCTGAGGTGGTTACATGGCTTTACGCATATCAGATATTGGTGAGCCCATTGGTTGGGCTTCCACTGGTATGGTTTTCAAGCATAAATATGAAGACAAGGTTATTAAAATCATGCCTCGAGTGCCATCTCGCTATCCTACTCAGTATATTCATCGTAAACTTGACGACGAAATGTGGATGATATCCTATGGGTGGACTTATTTAGCATCAGATACCACTACTCGTTTTTGGCGAAATCTGTTAACCCGCCAACGACACCAACCCCGAGATCTACCTAATTGGCTACCTAAAGTTTATGATGCCTCATCCGCTCGAATCAATTATGAAACCATGTGGAATCTGGTTCACGCTCAGATCGCTGATCAATACCCTGATGATTGGGATGAAATAATTGACAGTGCTGGTATTGCTTCTAACGATGAACTCTTATCCGTGTTTACTTCATCTCGTCTCGCCAAAGTTCCTGTTAATTACATTATCATGGAATACCTACCTGATGAGTTATGTCAGATTTCTGCTGATGACAACGTTCAAGCCGAAATCAACTCATGGTTTTGGAACGAAAATGCTACCATTATCCGAGATATTCTGGAAAATGAGGAGAATTACATGTGTCGTGCCAACGGAGAAATCGTTTACTTCGATCCTGTGATGAGTATGCTACCGAGTCCTAAAGCCTTTGCCGAACTAAAAACCATGAATAGTATGGCTTTTGTAGAGATGTTTTGTAATACTACTGATCCTCAGGAAACCTATGAAACCTATCTAAGAGATTTACAACCCATGAAGATATCAGGGCAGTATTGTCTACCTGATGGACCTATTGATCAAGATTCTGATTATCTTAGTCATGAGTGGTATCGAAGTGAAGAGCCCTCTTTAGATGATTTTACTTTACATGAGTTAGCCAACTCCAATGTCGTCGGTGATAACTGGCAAAGTAACGTTGATCGATACGCATAATATAAATAGTCGGCCCGCTTATTAGATAGCATGTTCGGTGATTACATTGGCCGTGGAAGTGCAGGAGGTGTGTTTACATCGCCTACCGATCCCAATCAAGTCATTAAAATCATGAACTTAAACTCCCGTGTCGAAATGGTTCGCCACATGAATCGCTTACAATTACAATTCTTTGAAGAGTTGGAAGCACAGCAAAAGCAAGGAGTCAGAACCCCCGGCTTACCCAACATTAGTTATACTTTTACAGGTGAGATGAATCCAGCCATCATGGAACAGATGCGTAACTCTATTTTAGATCGCAATTTAGTTTATCCTGAGGATGAATACTTATCTGCTTTAGATTATTCTGATATCAAAGGCAAGTTTAGATACGGTGATGAGTATGCTATCATTCTGATGGATCGGGTAGGTCAAATAGGATCTCGTAATTATGATTCTCCAGAGCCTTTGGGAAGACGAGGTCTCACTCCTATGCTGCGCCACGCTTACAACATGGGATACTATGTTAGAGATTTGTGGCCTGAAAATAAAGGCATGTCCTCTACTGGTGATATTATCTGGTTCGATCCCATGGTAGTTCCAGTTAAAGCCAAGACCGAAGAAGATCGTAGAGCCCAACAAATACTCTTAGAATGGAATGAGGACACCCAAACCAGATACCAAGATGCTATCCGTGACAACACTTATTTTGATTATGAACACAAAGCGGGATTGTTTTATGCTGAAAATAATACTAATGTGTCTTACTCAGATGTCGAGAACCCTACATGGATTGCTAAAGCCCGAAACCTGATATTAAATGATAACTTCGAAATAGGGATCTTAGACGACGAGGGAAATGCCTACGCCTCTACAACCTTAGGTAATAATTATAATGATAAGATACAAGTGATGATTGATAACAACCCTAACGGTTTTCTTATGTCGAGGACCCTGATGGGCCAGTATAACAATGAAGAGTTGAGAAACAGACTTTGGAAAGGAGAGAATCATGATTATACTTTCTGGGTTTTTCCTCTTAGTGACGATCCCAACGCTAAAGGCTGGACTGGAGATGGCGTAGTCATGGATGGCAACTACGTTTTTAGTGATGGCAAAACAGGAGATTATGATACCTTTCCTCTTGCCACACAGCAAGGCAACGCCAATTTTGAAGAAGATTTGAATGATTACTACTTATATGGCTTTACTAAGGCTTTTCTTCCCATGTCTGTCAGGCCCAAACCAGACGCCATAAACTACCAGACCGTCAGTAAACCTCAACTAAATAATTTTACCTTTGACGCTGAATCCTACAAACCACCTGCTGCTGCTATTAAGGCCGCCAAAAAAGGACTGGCTCAAAGAAAAGAGTGGGGTCGTGGAGGACTTTCTCCTGCCGAGGCGAAGTCTCAAGGGATCGATTCAGGAGTTACTCGGGCTCGGAAGATTGCTTCAGGAAAAGTAAGTCGTCACGATGTTCGAAGAATGTCAGCCTTTAATCGTCATCGAAAGAATAACCGTCCTGATAAGAAAATGCCTGATGGTGGGCCCACTGCTGGAACGATCGCATGGAATCTGTGGGGTGGAACTTCGGGAGTCAATTGGGCTAAGAAAAAGTCGGCTGCTATGAATGCGGAAGAAATTAGATGTTGTAAAGAATGTGACAAAACCACAGGATTAACTACTGTCCAAGCAGGAACTTATTGTTATGATTGCCTACCTATTAACTTAGGAGCAGAAGATAATTATTGGCTACGGGGTGGATGTGGCAAAGCCGCCGCCATGATTTCCGAAGATTTGGATCAGAAAAACATTCCTTACCATTATGAGATCGGCTTGGCATATATCGATGAGGCTTTTGTTGGAAACCACATTGTTGTGGTATCTGAAGCAGGCGATCAAGACTATTATGGAACTGGTGGTGCTAAAAAGCGTTGGGAGAATATGCTGATATCAGAATTAGTTGATGTAGAACTACCGCCATCTATGGTAGAAGATATAATTACCTTTCAATGGCATAAAGTAGATCCTCAAGAAGACTGGTCAGTCGAGATAGCAGGAGAATATCTCCCCGTCTCAGGACCTATGATCACTAAAGATACCCTAAGCATGTCTGCAGAAAGTTACCCAACCTGTTATCTCTGTCCTAAGCCTGCTAAGATCGAGGTTATGACTGCCATCGGAATGAGAAACTTCTGCGGTAACCAATGCCGTGGCATTTATGAAGGTGTTGATTACGGACCCGACGATTATTATATCTCTCCAAAACTGGAACATCGCATTGAGGTCACCAACTATGATCTGGGTTATAGTAATTATGATGGTGCTAAGCGAAGTGCTAAACTTGATGCTAAATGCGTTAACTGCGATTTCACCTTACGACGACAATCGTTCTACGAACCTCATCCTTTGGGTAGCCTCCAGATGTATGATGAAGAATCGGAAGAATACTATGAGATAGGAAAATGCCGACACGAAAACATGACTTTCATGAAATACTTAGAAAACGACGAGGATGCTTGGGGCAACGTCATTCTGGGAGAGGTAACTGTCAAATGTCCTGATTGCGGGTTTGCTGACACCCTTCAAGCCGATGTTCCTATTGGTTGTGATAACCGTGGTAGATCTGAAAGTTATATTCCTATTCATCAACTGGATCGTTGATTTAGATAAGCCATCATTTCTTCGATAGCATCAGGACCTGATTCTAATTCCAGATTGACATCGCTGGCCAAAATCTGCATAACCTCGGTTTCAGAAGAATCACTGCGATTATTCCAGTGGACTTCCCAATCATCATAAGTATTCTGAAGCCTTTCTTTTTGCAACTTATCCTCAATGTTCAGGCGGATAACGATCCAACCTGCTTCTTGTAGAACACTGGCTTCATTAACAAACCTGACATCGTCAATTACCAAGTTATCATTTTGTTCGCCCAAGTGAATAATATAGTCAATCCAAACCGAAGGTCGGATCTCTCTCATTTTCATTCCGATCTGTTGTAGCAAGGGTCGATCCTTTTCTTCCATCTGGAATAAATCTCGTGCAATCTCTTTTACTTTGCCTGCTAACGATACCTTTTGATACCCCATGTCAACCAAGTGATCGGCTAAAGTTGTTTTCCCAGAGGCCATTCTACCAGCGATTGCTATCTTCATAATAATCACTCTGGTGGCTACCTTAATATAACTTCTTCTGTTGCGAACCACGATTGGCTTGCATAGCATCTTGGAAGTATTCAGGAAGGAATGATTTCAGAGGTTTTCTACCATCACGCTGCGCTCGCAGATGGTAATCAAACGAAGGATCAATGATATACATCTTGCCCCGATCCTTGGGACTTCTCACGATGCGTCCCAGCATCTGCGTTAGCATGACACCAGTTTGCATAGTATACCAATCAGGATTGTCGTTTAACTTTTTAGCAATACGCACATCTCCCAGACTGGGGAAAGGAAGTTTGGGAATTACCAAGAATCCCACGGAACCACCATCATAGCCTTGGTTAGCATAGGTTGATACCAGAATAGGATTACCTGTGGATTTAGTAAAGTTATCGAAAACCTGATCACGCTCGTTGGGATTTTTAGTATGAGTCATCATTCTATCTGCCACGTTTCTATCGACCTTGGCAACGGCTTCTAAGATGTTTTTCTCCAACTCGTTAGTATAGGGTAGAATAAGTCCTTTTTGGTCTGGGAATTGATTAGCAATCTCGACAATCCTTTTAGCCGTGGCTTCATAGTGCTCTTCTCGACGACCTCTGCGACTCAAATCTCCGCCTTTAAAGGTAGTAAAGATAGGACGGTTATCCACAGGGAAGGAACTGTATTCTATCTTGATGTAACAAGTCTCCGACTTTTTGAGCCCCATTTCACGGCAATAAATATCGATATCAGAAATCGTTCCCGACAAAAAGATCCTGTGCTTGCCTAAATTAAGCAATAGTTCTTCCGATCTGTCGGTGATATCCATTGGTTTAAAACTCACAAAGATAGGTTCTTTTTCGTCATCGTATTGCCAAATGATGTTATCAGGTTCGGCTTTCAAACTTTGGATCAGACGAGAAAGGTAATTTTTAGTATTAGTAGCCATACGAACAGTCTTTTCATCATAACTCTTAAGACGTTGCACGATAGCATCTCTAAGTCGTTCCAAATACATAGTCCATACTTTAGCACCCATCTGTTGACGATCAGGTGCAGTATCGGTTCTAATACTGCCTATTCGAGGGAAGCCCCATGTATCTTTAGAACTTACAGGATGCCACGGTGTCAGCATGTTTTCTCTTTGTTTAGCCATACCACTTTGACTTACCTCAGGGGCTGCCATAATATCATTGAAACTCGGCACATCTAATAGCATCTCCAGTTTACGGATCGAAACCGTAAAGGCGTAATAATCAGAAAGTGTAGAAGGCAAGGTATGTGCTTCATCGAAAATAATGAAATCACGAGGCATTAGATACATACCGCTGGAGTTCATACGCATTAGATAACTGGTATTTCCTACGAAATAACGATTGTGATGAGCCTTATGGAGTGCTTGGTAGTATTCACACAGCCTTTCTTCCGATACTGACCAGTCTACCTGTTGCTTCTTGATAGGTAGTTTCATACCACACTTGAATCCAATAGTGCTACACGGAGCCAGATCAGCCTGACACGATACTGCTTTGGCATTTCCGATTTGCTTGGCTTCCCATGCTCTTTCAGCATCAGCCTCACTTCGACAATTAGATTCAATGCTTAAGGCACACTCGTAGTTGCCTTTACCCATTACCGATCTCATAAAAGGCATCTCATCAAGATATTGTTTCTGCAATCCTTTCAGGGGTGTCACCACATAGGCTCTGCTATCAAACATTTTAGGAACTACCATCGCCATAGCCGACTTTCCCGATCCAACAGGGCTTTCAACCACGATGTTTTTATAACCAGCGTTAACTGCCTCTACTATCTCAGGGATAACTTGTCGTTGTTCGGGACGAGGGTTTTGGAAACGTGTTCCTGTAAACCATTCTTCCACATCCCATTGAGCCTCAAAATCTTCTGTTACCATGATTTCTTTGTAACCTTGAGCATTAGCAGCCTCAGGCAGTTGATAACCACCTACCTTGCCTAACGCCGAATCATCGAAATCAGTCTGCTCAATGAAATCATCTTCTTCGATCTCATCATCCATAAAATTAACAGGAGTTCCTGATACCCACATCGATAGGTTAAAGTGATTACAAAACTGTTCCAGATTTTCAATCTTTCTTCCACGGATCTCCATTTGAGCCTGATAGCATCGACGAGCCTTATTCCATTTCATACCATAAGTCCCTGCTAAAATATCACGATAGGGATAACAATTGCCCTTGACCGACACGGGAACGAACATAATATCTATTAGTATCACCACCCTCATATACTTTACCAATCTATAAATAGCAAGAGCCCTGAGTAACTCTTATGGTAAGCATTGACTGGGCAGCATTTTACATCCCCCATCCTTCTAAGGCCGAAAAGGGAGGAGAAGATGCTTATTTTTATCTGGAAACTAATGGAATGTCTGCCGCAGCCGTCTTTGATGGTGTCGGAGGATGGAATGAAGAAGGAGTTGATCCAAGGATATGGGCCGAAAGCATGGCTATTCAGACTCGAGATGCTCTGATCACAGAACCGGGGTTGATATCAGCCCTTGATGTCGCTTATCAGGAAACCCTTAATGCAGGTATTCAAGGATCTTGCACTGCTATCGTAGTTAAACATGTTGTCGGCAGTGGAGGAAATACCCTTCAATATGCTAACTTAGGAGATTCTGGTGTATCTATTTATCGTAATGGCAGGCTGTTCTTTGAAACCAATGAACAATCGCTGGGATTCAACTATCCTTATCAACTATCTTCCGACAATGCTGAGACTCCGCAAGACGCCGATCGAGGTAGCGTCCCACTCAAAGCAGGTGATACCATAGTAGTAGCATCCGACGGGTTGTGGGACAATCTTTATCATGTCGAAATTGCTAAACTCTTATCATCCTCTGTGGATGCCCAAGAAATGGCAGAACGTCTAACTGTGGCCGCTTACCAAGCCTCTAACGATGATAAAAGGTGGGCACCTTTTGGCCAGAAAGCAGTAGAATCATTATATGCGGATCGTAATCCAGATGATGTAGATTGGGAATCAGAACCAGCACCCTTAACCCAATGGTTAGGTGGCAAAGGAGATGACATCGCCGTTATTGTTGGCACTGTCTACTAATCTTTCCCCACGAGGCTTTTGAGAGATCCTGCGATCAACTCTCGGCTGGTGTCAAAATCCTAATTCACGCATAGCATCTTTAACAGATAACTCTCCGCTTTCCACTTGGTCTGTTAGCACACCGAAAGGATAGCATTCATCAGCCCAATCACAATAAGAGCACTGCCAATCACCCACAGGGTTAGTAGCATTCTTTTCAAATGCCGCAATCTTGGTTTTTGTTAGTTCGCCTTTGGCTTTGAGTTCTTCAAACAGTTCATCACTAAAGCGCAGACTGAAATCACGATCAGGTGGTGTATCTTCCTTTAGTTTTTCATAGGATTCCACATAACGAGCCAAGATGTTTTCAATCGTGAGACCCTCAATAGGTTGATTGGTCTTACCATTAGGGTCTTTAAGTTGTTGCATAGGATCGGTTTGAGGTAGAATCAACTGGCCATCCATAGTTTTCACTAAGATTTCACCATCATAGTCATTACTAAGTTCAATACGGAATTGATTAGTTCGGCAAGAATCTACCAAACCATAAACCAGCACCGCATAAGGGATCTTGACACCGTAAGTATCTTCTACTAACTTGCGAGTATGCAAATACATTCCCGTCTGCATCAAATGTTCCAACTTAGGATATCCAATAGGATACATCTTATTGCCTTTGCCCATCAACATCTTTTCACTAAAGTAGCCTCGAGTAGATTTAACTTCAATAGCCACGGCTTCTTCCATATTCATGGATATGACACGACCTGATTCATCCATCTCACACATTCTAAGAACAGCGTCAATTTCACCACTTAGATCGATTTGTTCACCATCGGAACAAACACCAATAGGGGCTTTGATTTTGAGATTACTGGCCAAGAGAATACCTTGCTTCTGCCAGTGCTGTTGTAGTTCTTCTTCATAAGCATCACCGATCCCAAAGCGAACAAAACTGAGATCATCGGTTTCATTAGTTCGAGGAACACGTTTCTTAGAATACCACACTTGTCGGTGGCACTTGCCCACCAATTTCTTATTGCCGTTTTCTTGTGTTATCTCACAGGATGCGCCAGTTGGGTTTAGTCCACCCAGACTTATTCGCACTCCGCCGTTTCGCTTACTATAAATATAGTTCTGTATTGGGTCAAAGTCAGTCATTTAATCACCGTTTATGCTGCCAGTTAGGACAGTTGTATACCTACTTGTAGGTAGCACCCTTATATACTTATTCTTCTTCTTCGGGAGGACGGTTAACGAAATGCACTGCCAAGGATAGGCTACCAATATGGTTGGACTCCCTACTTTGCTTCACGATCTGGTGGAGGATAGTATCAGTATCCTTCATTCTTTGTTCCATAGAGTCGAACGGTAGAAAGCACACTAAGTCAAAGATTTCATAGGTAACTTCCCCTTGCTGAGCCTGCTGACGAACTAATTCCATATCATGAGTAACGGTTAAACCATACAAGGAAGTAGAGAAAGGACTGATATCATCGCCTTCGGTCACGATCACCCGATATAAAAATCCATCTGGGATCTGGTTGTTTGCTTTCATTGATGCTAACGCATCTGCTAATTCTACGGGTTGTGCTGCTTCATCCATGTTGTGCCACCATCCTTGCCATAAAGGATTCGTAATCGAAGTTCTCCCAATCCTTGATGACTTCTAACATCACCGATAGATCTCGATCCATATCTTTAGTAGGAACTTTTTGGAGTTTAGAATCCTCGGTTCCATCAGGGAAACGATAGGTAGTAATTTGATTAAAGTGGCCTTTGGCTAACATCGAGGTTACCACCATACGAGCCTGATTCGCATTGGATTGATTATCCAAAGTTACCTTGACTCTTTCTTTGGCCGATTGCATGATTTCTACTTGGTGCTGCACGATAGCCTCCAGATACTTTTGAGGGTTCTTGCTAAGCCATGTTTTTAGTTCGGATCGCTGATATCCTTTTTCTACTAAGAAATCTACGAAATTACCTGCTACTGCTACCACGAATCGTAGAGGATTATCTAAAATGTTAAACATCACGAAATACAGATCATCCAGATCGTTATGCTCCATATCGATATCAGCCGTAACCAATACCTCTTGTTCCTTAAATCCTAATTTGACGTCTTTAATAGCCTTCATTCTTGAGCCTCCTCAACACATTGGTGACATAAGTAGTATAATCCGCCTTCACTGATATTAAAAGAGATGTCACAACCCCGGCATCTGCGTAGACTCCACCTAAGAGCCCATTTAGCCTTTAGAATACGAGCCTCGTCAAGAGATACAGGCACAGGATTATCGATCAAATGATCAGGAGTAACCTCTAAGCCCTGTTGACGAGCGAACTGCAGGAGTTCCATCATACACTTGGATTGGTGATGACACCTACTTATATCTTTTGACTTAAACGGATTTACCCATTCGCTTGATATCATCACGCTTAATGAGTCCTAAAGTAATGGTTGAAGCCCCATTGGTTTCTTCCACAGTCACTTTCATATAAGCCGTATCCGAATAGTCGCTAAAGACTAATACACGACTCCCGCCGAGATCCAGACGAATCTCCATGCTCATTCCTCAGTATATCGGTTGTTGTATTCCTCATACAATTGATCAGCGAGATTGAAGACCGTCTGCACGAGGTTCTGCGGTGCATTTTCTGAATCCATCTGGGCTGCTACCAATGAAGTAGCATTGTTAAGACACATTCCGAGCGTGATACGCTGTTGAGTTGTCATTTTACCTGCATCCACATCACCGATATGGATCGAGTTGCCGTCAGGAGTAGTTAGAGTAACCACAGCGTTATCTGCTGCTTTGTTGCCTTCCAAAATACCGAATCTCTTGCGAGCACCGTATTCAGCCTTAAACTTGCCAGCAAACTTGCCTCGAACATCGAAACGACCAATGTCGCCTTTGTCGTTGCCAACCGTAGTTGGGCCCTTAATGAAATAAGCGAGAGTATCGTCTCGGCTCCATTCTTTTGCTGTGTATCCTTCTTTGCATTCAACGTCAATCTTTACCATAATATCACCAGTGGTTCTTCAATTTACTCTGGGTGATACCACCCTTATATATCTTTACCACCAACGAGGCCATCCACACGACCAGTTGATAGCGGGAGGGCAATAAGCCAGAATCTGAGTGCAACCACAGACATCTCCTACGCTGGTTATAGCAGAGAGTTCGTCGGTAGTCAGGCTTTCACCGATCATCAACCGATCCATCAATTCCCGCTTAGCCCCGGGTTTGATATTACCGCATTTGCGACACCACATACCTGTTTCTGGTGATATCACCTGTTTATACCTTACCCCAAACATTCAAATAGTCAATAATACCATATCCTTTATGGTAGAAATATGGGCCGAGGTAAGTAAACCCCACTACCAACAGCCATATTGGGTCGCAGAAATCATGGTTTCTCAGGGATCTAAGGTCTGGCGTCACGATACTGTGGTCGATACAGAGAAAGAACACTTTGTTAGGCGAGTAAGGGAAGAAATAGATCTTCTTCGAAATGATATGAACAGTATGATGTCGATCTAAAGAGTGGTCTTGTTGATAGCAGCGTGAAAACCGATACTAAAATTACTAATCATGAGGTTTTGAGCCCGTTTGTCTAAGAAAATAGTATGATCAACACCTTCTACATGAATCATAGGCCAACGCAGAGGGTTATCAGGATCAGGGTTCCAGATCCATGAGTTCCCTGTGCTCCCGGGGATAGTTCCTGCTGTGTCGTAGTCTGATAGCAATTTCTTGAGATCTTGACTGTGGGGAATAGGAAGCCCTACGTTCCAAGCCCCGCCGACTTTCCATTGTGCTGGATCGATTGAGACTATCACCCATTGTATAGTATCATCTTCTTCATACTCAGCAAGCATATTGATTTCATATTGATATCCCAAAGAAGGAAGAGTGGTCATGATAGGTAGCCACAGTGGATCACCCTGCCTTCTATCCAAATCTTGTTCCGATCGTGGGGAATGATTAGAATGTGGTAGACCATATTGAATAATGTTGGTAACATAGGCAGGGCGGACAAAGATAGCAGCGATATCATTGATTGCTCTACTCTCAAGATTCCGGTTAGCATCTAAATCGCCATCCCAACCCTTATTTTTTACTATTTTTCTCTCTACTAATTGATTTGTAAAATCAAACGGCAGTTGTTCATCCCATTGAAGTTCGGAATCAGATTCATAATAATCTATCTGGTATAATTGATCGGCCTTTGGATCAACAGGAACTAACATCCATACTTGCTCTTCAGGTAGCGAGCCAAATACAGGTCCGTTTGTAGCCCATGGTAAAATATATCCTTCTTCCCATCCAATAGGTCGTTTATAACGAATATGAAAATCTAAACTCTCCCGTAAAGAAAGGTCTCGATATTTTTGAGGTAGTTGGATACGTTTCATAGATCCCACCTGTTAATAGCATCAGGAGTAGAACTAAGCATCTGGTTTTTTAAAGTAGAGTATCTGGCATAAGCCGCTTCTCCAAAAAAGATATCTCCGTGTTCAACAGGCTTTCCAGAGGAATCGAATCCGGGCCACTTTACCAATACCATATTACTATATTGTGGGCTAAATTGCGAAGATGAAACGTCTGTCCTCCCTGCTTCAATCTCCATACGAGTTTTAATCAATCTCTCAATAGGGCCTCCAGATCCAACTCCTCCTTCTTGCATGACGAAAGCGATCCATCCACTCCAGATATAGATTCGTTCGTTGTTCCCTCTGCCCATGCCGGCATATAATTCAGCATCGTAGAAAATAGCCCTGTCAGGTTTGGGTTGCCAGTAAGTCGTCCCTACTTCCAGTGGAGATCCTGCTTTTGGTTTGCGGACCAAGACTTGGTTAGTAAAAGAATCACGATAATGGCCCAGATTTTCGAAAATGTCTATCCAGTCCTCTTTTTGAGTATCGTCATTATTAACAGCCATCCACGTTGCAGTTGGATAGTCTGCGTCGATTCCTTCAGGCGTTTCAAAGATTGTTAGTTGAGGTTTACCATCATCGTCAGGCATTTCTTCAGACATTTCCCATTCAAAACCCAGTCGATTAAAGAAATCTAACATCAGGTCGATGTTGCCTATGTAATCATCCATAACAATGATACCATCCCCCGACTACTTATTCTTTTAGTTTATTCGTGCATATTTACTGGACAGGTATTGATTCCACCTAAACGATAAAAGGGACACCAGCCAAAGGCTGAAGTGACTACACTCCAGACACCCATGATTAGAAACACCCATGCCCACGATCCACTGGCTAAGAAATCAATAATAAGTAAAATTATTCCCCCGAATCCCCTAAGTAGC
>MDSV01105880.1_pt1 | contig 29091 bp, 31 predicted proteins | sample 810851 | NCBI WGS metagenome assembly MDSV01 (sample SAMN05326640, study PRJNA326480) | marine metagenome | isolation source: seawater | place: Atlantic Ocean: North East | collected 2012 | reverse complement strand
CTAGGTAAAACTAATAGACCTTCTCTGTTATTTTCTAAAAATTGCTGAAATCTTTTTTTCTCTTTATGTTTAGTAAGAATTGGGGGTTTTTTTGGATCAATAAAATTAGTTTTAAAAAATCGTACTAATTTAAGAGGTATACCAGCTAAATATAATGTAAACTTAACAAGATTTTTGTATTTATTACCACCTTCATAGCTATACTTGATTAAACTTCCGAAAAGTAAAGTACCGATAATGAAAATTAACAAAATGCTAAATAGTATAGACGGTGTAAAAAACTCAAGATTCATCATTATCATTTAACTAAATAAAGCAATCGTTTGAAGATATTATTAATTTTTTTAAATAAATTCAAAATTTAAAAGCCAAAACTCCTTTACTGTTCAATTATTGAACGATATAAGTACAGAATAAAGTTACAAATGGCAATCAAAAAAAACTTAAATTTGATAAAGATTGACAAATTTTAGATGAAAAATAATTTTAAGAATTTAATCAATTTGCTAAGTATAACAGAAACAAAAAAGAGTTATCTAATTCTTTTAGTTTTTTTGATGATCATATCGAGCTTAGCCGATATTCTTAGTTTAGGATTAGTAATTCCATATGTAGCTCAAATTCTTGATTTACAAAATGAAAAATCTATCTTTCCTTTTGAATTAAATATCTTAAATAATTTTTCTGAAGAAAATTTTATCTTAATTTTGACAATTATTTTAATAATAATATTTTTTTTAAAAACAGTAATTTCAATTTTAATTAGATGGATGATTTCTAGTTTTTCATTTCATCAATACGCACTGTTACAAGTAAAACTTTTAAGTGTATATCAAAATATGAAATACGAAGATCATGCATCTCGATCAACAACGGATTATATTAAAAGTGTAAGAGAACTTTGCAGAGAATGTAACACTAATATTGAACTTAACTTAAAGATAATTTGTGAGACCATAATTTTTTTTGTAATAGTTTTATTTTTAGGTTTTTTAAATTACAAAATTTTATTTTCATTTTTTCTTATTATTATTCCAATTCTTCTTTTTTACGAAATTTTTTTAAGACCCATAAATCTTAAATTAGGAATTGAACAATCAAAGGCATGGAGAGGCACTTACAATATTATTGATAATAGTATGAGAGGTTTTAAAGAAACTAGGATACTAGGAAAGGAGTCGTTTTTTTTGAATAGATTGGAAAAATTTGCCAATATAGTCTTTAAGACTCAGAGAACTTCAGTCTTAATCACAGATAGCCCTAGATTTGTATTTGAATTTTTTTTTATCTTTGTTTCGTTGTTATTAATTTATATTTTAAGTACTAATTTTAATTTGAATAATTATATTCCTTTGGTTAGTGCTTATATAGTTGCAGCTATTCGATTGCTTCCAAGTATTTCACTTATAGCAGGCAGTTTGAGCAGGTTAAGCCTGAGTCAATATGCTGTAAGTCAAATTATTTATGATATTACAAATTTGAAAACAAAAAAAATTAACATTTCAAATCAAAAAATAATATCAGCTGATAAATTTGAAAATTTGAAGTTTAATAATGTAAATTTCTTTTATAAAAACACAGGAATTCAAGTGTTTGAAAATGCTAACTTTGAATTAAAAAAAAATAATTGCGTTGGAGTTATAGGTAAATCTGGTGAAGGTAAAACAACATTTATAGATATTATGCTTGGCCTTTTGAAACCACAAAAAGGTGAAATACAAATTAATGGGGTACCAAGCAAAAACATAGGCTCAAATTTTTCAGAAAATATTGCTTACTTGCCGCAAGAACCAATAATTTTAGATGATAAAATAATTACCAACATAACTCTTGAAAGCGACCAAAAAAAAATTGATTATAAAAATCTTAATAATGCAATTCAGCAAGCTAATCTTAATGAAGTAATAGACAGTTTGCCTAATAAGATTGATACATTTGTGGGAGACAATGGTGTAAGATTATCTGGCGGTCAAAACAAAAGGCTAGCACTTAGTAGAGCTTTTTACCATGGAAAAAAAATTTTTGTTATGGACGAAGCCACAAGCTCTTTAGATGAAATTACAGAAAATAAAATTGCCGAAGAAATAAAAAATATTAAAGGAAAAACAACAATGGTCATAGTTAGTCATAGTAAAAATATACTAAAATATTGTGATTATATTTACATTATAAAAGATAAGTCTATAAAATTGCTATAAACAATGAACATATTAAAGCAGCTACTAAAAAAAAATAAAGTTTATTTTTTTAATTACGACAAGAATTCATTTTTTGAGGGGTTATATAGATTTTTTGGGATATTAATGGCGCCTATGCTCATTAAAATTAATCCAAATTTCATATCATTTTTAAGCTTGTTAAGTGGTTTTATTGGTTTTGTTCTTTACATTTTTTTTTCAATTAAAATTATTTATATTGTGATTTTTTTTTTATTTTCGTTTATTCTTGATTTTACAGATGGATTAGTCGCCAGATTTATTAATAAAACATCATTTCATGGAAGATTTATTGACGGTCTGTTTGACATTTTAGTAACAAGCTTCCTACATATTGTTTTTTTCATTTATTTAATTGAAAACGAAATAGTTCAAACAAAAAGCATACATTTCATAATTATCTTAGTTGTAATATTTTTGGTACCAATACAACATTTATTGCTTGATAGATATGCTGCTATTGCGAGATGGTGTAATGATTTAGGTGCCAAAAAAAAAATTAAACCTTACCTTAGAGATGATTTTCTTGGAGGTTTAACTAAATTTTTATTTGATATTCAGCATTTATGTATATGGTTAATATTATTTAATTATTACATAGATAATAATTTTTTGATTACTTTATTTTTTTCTGCTTCAGGAATAGCATCTATTTTAAATTTAACAATCTATATATACTTAAGTAAAAAAAATTTTTCAGGAGAGGAAAATCCATTAGATAATAATTGATTAAAATAATTTTAATATGATTTTTTGGTTTACAGGTTTGTCAGGAAGTGGAAAAACAACACTCTCTAAATATTTAATAAAAAAAATGAACAAAAAGATTAGAAAAAAAATTATTCACATAGATGGAGATAGTTTTAGATTAATATTTAACGATCTAGGTTACAGTACAAAAGATCGAATTAAAAATTCAGAGAGAGTGTGTAAATTAGTAAATTTTTTAAATAAAAACGGCAGGTTTTTAATTATAGTTTCTATGGTTTCAATTTCTTCAAAATGGCTAAAATGGATTAGAAAAAAAAATACCGACTATTATCAATTTTTCATTGATGTGCCTATAGGTATTTTAAAAAAAAGAAATATTAGAAATATTTATAAAAAAAAAAAATATTGTTGGAGTGCATATAAAATATGAAAAACCCAAAAAAAATTATTTTGTTTTTTATAATAATTTTAAAAAATCTTTCTTAAAAAACTCAATATTAGAAATATTAAATGATAAAAAAATCAAGATTGAATTTAAAAGATTATGACATTAGCAAAACTTTATAAAAAAAATTATTTTGATAACGTGGTTGTAGTAACTGGTAGTCTTAATTCAGGAAAAAGTATGGTTGCACCAATTGTTTCTTCATTAAAGAAAGTTGAGCATCTTAGAAAATTGATAGAGGTTGATCAGATACTTCATTTAACAAATTTAAAAAAAATTAAAAGAGAGACAGCAGTTTTTTTAATTAGACATTATCTTGATAAAAGTTTTTACGAGCAGCTTATTGGTAGAAATATTAATTTCAGAATTGATGATGAAACAAGCGTATTTACTTCTAAAAATCCTAGTGAATTGATTGATAGAATCTTTATTAAACGAGGAGAGCATTTAATTAAAAAACACAAAAAAAACAAAACAATTTTTTGTATGGATACCCATGATGGAATGATGCTTTATCCTGTTTGGCGTGATGTAAATAGAAAATATAAATTTATAAACGTCTTTAGAAATCCAATAGAAAATGTAAATGGCTGTTACAATATTGGGCAAGGGAAAATTGAAAAAATTATTTTTAATGAGATTATAATGTTTAAAAAAAATAAAAATATTTTTCCGTTGTATTACTTAAATAAACATAAAGATTATCCAAAAACAAATCCAATGGATAGGGTAATCGAAGAGGTTTTGTTTTGCTTAAAACATGAGTACGCAAATTATAAAAAATATAAAAATGATAAAAATTGTCTTTTTTTTGAAAATGAAGATTTTGCTGTAAACTCACATAAAAATGTTCAGAAAATTTGTAAATTTTTAAAAACCGATAAAAGTAAATTTACAAAAAAAATTATGAAGAGAGAAAGATGTCCAAGAATCATTGATCCAGAAGTTTACAAAGAAAAATATAAAAAAATAAAATTTTTATCTACAAGAAAATCATTTCAAAAATTATTAGGTTTTGAAAAACTTTTTCATATTCGAAAGAAAGAGACAATAGATATATAAAATGTTTAAGTCAAAGGCAGAAACTTTATTTTATTTAAAAAAAAAAATTAAATTAAGCAAAATACCAAAATCTTTTTTCTTTTCAGTTTATGATTGGCAAATAAATAAAGATAATATTTTGAGAAAAATTCGCAACAATTTTAATGGTAAAATTGTTATAAGATCTTCAGCAGCAGATGAAGATGGAATTAAAAGCTCAAATGCTGGAAAATATATTTCCTTTTTGAATGTAAGCACTAGAAATACCGCAGAGATTAAAAAAAAAATTAATCAGATAATTAAGAGTTATAAAAAACTTTCTAAAAAAAAATCAAAAATTTTAGTACAAAAAATGATAAGTGAAATTAACTGTTCTGGAGTAGTTTTTAACAAAGATTTAAATACAGCAGTTAATTATTATGTGATTAATTATGATGATATAAGTGGAAAGTCAGACACAGTAACCTCTGGAAACTCATTAAATTCAAACAGAGTTTTATTTGTTTTAAAAAAAAAACTCTCAGATGTTAAGTCAAAAAGATTTCATAAACTTTTAAAAGCTATTCAAGAAATTGAAAAAATTTATAATGAATTACCTTTAGATATAGAATTTATCATCACAAAAAAATTAGAGATCTATATTTTGCAGGTTAGACCATTAATTTTAAACAAAAATATTTCAAAGAAACTTGATAATCAAATTTATTTAAAATTAGATAACTTAAAAAACAAAATTAAAAATAATCTTGAATCCTGGAACACAGTTTATGGGCAAATGCCGGACTGGAATCCAGCTGAAATAATTGGCAAACATCCGTATCCATTATTATCCTCTTTATACAAAACTCTTGTTCTAGATTCTTCTTGGATAAAAGCAAGATCTCTTATGGGTTATAACGATAACTTTAAAAAAAAGATTTGATGAAGATTTTCTTAGGACAATCATTCATTGACGTAAGAAAAAGTTTTATTTCATTTACACCAAAAAAAATAAATAGATTATTAGAAAAAAAATTAATTGATTATTATGTCTCAAAGTTAAAATTAAATCCTTCATTACATGATAAAATTGAGTTTGATATTGCAATTAATTGTTTTATTTTTGATTTTGAAAAAAGAATTAAAGAGCTTTGCCCAAAACTTTTAAAAAAGAGGGAAATTAGTAGTTTAAAAAAAGAATACCTTAAAATCTTTAATATTAATTTAAATAATAAATCAAAAGGATCCATTAATTATAATTTAAAAAAAATTGAGAAACTAAATGCCAAGCAGGAAGATTATAAAAAAGAAAAAAATATTTTTAAAATAATCGAAGAAACAATTGAAAATGGCATAATACCTTTTTCAATACTTGCAAGACATGCTTTTATTGCTGAAAATTTATTGAGATCTCTGGTTAGGCTTAAAATTATAGATATTAAAGATATTGAAAACTTTAAGCAAAGTCTTGAGACAGTAACCTCTAAATTTATTTACGATTGTGAACTTTTATCAAAAAACTTGATTACTTTCTCTAATTTTAAAAAAAATTACGGTCATTTAAGACCTGGAACTTACGATATAAATTCAAAAAATTACTCTTTATTTAAAAAAGACTTTTTTATAAAAAAAAATGTTAATTTGAAAAAGAAAAAAAAGTTTTTATTAAGTAAATCTAAGATAAAAAAGATTAAAAATATTTTAAACAAATGTAAATTGGATCTGAATTACGATCAGTTTATAAATTATTTAAAAGAAGGCTTTAAATCAAGAGAGTACAGCAAATTTGTTTTCACCAAAAACGTGGATGTTATTTTAAAAAAAATTTCAATTATAGCGAAATCGAAAAATTTGACAAAAAAACAGATTTCTTTCGCCACAATAAATGATTTAAAAAATAAAAAAGAAATATCGCTTTCTAAAACTAAACTTTTTAATTTAATTAAAAAGAGAGAAGATGATTATAAAGTAAATCTCAATATTAAACTCCCTTTATTATTAATTGATCCAAAAGGCGTTGATGTAATTCCTTTCCAAGTTTCATCTCCTAATTTTATTGGAAATAAAAAAATTATATCTAAAATTATTTATATAGATAATGATCTAAACATTAAAAAAATGAATTTTAGTAATAAAATAGTTTTAATAGAAAATGCAGATCCAGGGTTTGACTGGTTATTTAATTTTAATATTAAAGGACTTATAACTAAATTTGGTGGAGCCAATTCTCACATGTCCATAAGATGTAATGAATTAAAAATTCCTGCTGCTATTGGTGTTGGAGAAAAAATTTTTGAAGATCTAAAAAATAATAATAATATTATTTTAAATTGTGCTTTGAAAAAAATTGAGGTTAATTAGATTAAGTGTGATAGTATGAAAAATTATAAAAAAAATTTAAAATCATTTATTAAAAATAAATACAAGGAAGCAAACTATCATAATAAAAATTTTTTAAATGATTTTTTTAATTATAGAACTAACTTTGAAAACCAAATAAAAAAACAATCTTTTAATTTGAAAGAGAATACTAAAAAAGATTTCACTTTTTTTCGATTAAAAAATTGTTTTGAAAAAAAAATAATTAATCAAAAAGAAATAGAAACCTTTTATAAAAAATTTGAATTTAATTTCCAACTTAAGGAAAGATATAATAAAAAATTTGTTCTACAATCGTCTAAAGAAACTTCATTCAAGACATATATTTATCTTGGACACTTAATATTAAAACTAAATAGAATTGATATTTTTCAAAAATTAAACATAATTTTAAAAATTTTAGATAAGCTGAGTGTAAATAAAGAAAAATATAAGTATTATAATTATGTTTTAACTAAAAATTTGATCAAAAAAGAGAAAAATATTATTAAAAGAATTCTTAATTGATGATAAGTGATTTATCAATAATAATTAGTAACAACCTAAGATCTTTAAAATATTTAAAAGTATTTATTAAACTTAAAATAAAACCAAATGAAGTGATTCATGTTAATGATAACAAAAATAATTTTATAAAAAAAAAAATTTTAAAGATTTTAAAACAAAAACTTTTTAAAAAAAAAAGTTTCTTTTCGGAAGGTCTTAGTAATAATGTAGCAAGATATATATTAAATCGTAAAGAAAAAAACTTTATACTATCACTGCCACATGGTGAAATAATCAAAAATAAAAAACTTTTAAAAACTAAAAATTTAATTCATTTTCATCCTGGAAGATTACCTCTTTTTAGGGGTGCAACTTCTATATATTATAGTTTACTTAGAAAAAAAGAGATTTGTTGTAGTACAATTATCATGTCTTTAAATATCGATGGGGGTGATATTTTGTTTTGTAAAAAATTTCCATTTCCAAAAAAAATAAAAGATATTGACAGAAATTATGACATTAAAATAAGAGAAATTTGTTTAGAATATTTAATTAAAAATTTGAAAAAATTAAAAGCTAAACCACAAAAAAAAATTAAAAAATTACATTACTATCTCGCTCACCCCGTCATAAGAAAGTTAGCAATTACTAAAATGAAAGCTTAAGCTAATTATTGAAAAAAATGATCTAAAGGTTTTCCTGATTTTGCGAATTCAAGTTTCATTTTTTCGTATCCTTTGGAAGTTCCAAACGTTCTCTCAACCATACGCTTAATCTTAATAGGATCGATTTTGGAAAAGTTTTTTTCCAGTATAGAGTATTGTGCCTCTGAATGCTCAACATCTGCTCCTTGATGAGCAATAAATATTTCTAGCTCTTCTTTGTTAAAACCCCTTTTTTTATATTCTTTTTCAAACATTTCTGAAATGGCTGGATACCATCCCTCTATCGCGCAATGACAAGCCATTATTTCCCAAAGATTAGCCTCTTTACAAATATTTACCCATTCATCATTAATTTTTTGTAATTGATCATTTTTTTTTGGAAATTTACCTCTTTTGATATTTGTCCCAACAAAAAGCTTAAAACGCATATCTAAATGATCGATGTGGTCCTCTGTTTCACCTTCATCATCTATGACCTCTTGCATTACATCTAGGTCTTCCTTTGTTATCAAACCTTGTTCGATTCCTTCTTTAAGTTTTGCTTTGTATATGTCTTGAATTTTTTGTCTAGTATCTAGAGCTCTGTAGAGTTCAACTACTTCACTTCTTAAAACTTCTTCCCTCTGAAATTTACCAGAAACTAGTTCGCTCATAAACGGCATATCGTTTATTTTTGGATGAAGAGAAATTAATAATTCCTTTATTTGCATAGACAGTGCTTATATATATTCATTCACTGCATGTCAACAATATGTTAAACAACCATAATGCTGTGACAAAATTAGACCATTTTCAGAAACTATATTATTTTAATAATGAAAAATATACTAATTAACCCCAAAATCTCAATAAACATTAAAAGGAAAGAGGTTAACGATCAAGTTGACCATGCTTTAATTAATTGGTTAATAAATAATTCTTTCAATCCAATAGTAATTTCCAACAAATTATTAAGCCTACCAAAGAAAAAATTGTACAAATTTTTAAAATCGCTGAAGCCGAGTGGCATTATATTATCGGGTGGTAACGAAGTTAAAAAAAAAAGCCTTAGGTATCAATTTCAAAGTTATTTACTAGATTACTCCTTAAAAAATAAATTACCAATACTAGGAATTTGTCAAGGGATGCAATTCATGGGTGTTAGATTTGGTAGTAAATTGATTAAAGTAAAAAATCATGTAAAAAAAAATCACAAGTTAATAAATTTAACGAAAGAAAAATTTCCAAAAAAATCGAATAGCTATCATGATTTTTCATTAAAAAATTGTCCAAAAAATTTTTTTATAACGACTAAATCTATTGATGGGAATATTGAGTCAATAAAACATAAATTTTTTCCGTGGGAAGGTTGGATGTGGCATCCTGAAAGAGATAAAGTTATTGATGAAATCAATAACAAAAGACTAAAAAAAATTTTTAATTAAATGAAAAAAAAAACTCTTTACAAAATAAACACCTCAAAGTTATGGAACACATATAATTATGTAAAAAAATACGATAACTTCAAATACTCTAAAGAGGATGGAATTACATATTACATGAACTCAAGAAGAGATGCTGTTCTTAAATATCTTAACAGTTTGGATTTAGGAAAAAAAATTACAATTCTTGAATTAGGATATGGAGCAGGACAAAATGCAAAATATTTTATTAAACAATGTAAAAAATTTTATGGAATTGATGTTTCTGCCCCATTAGCTAAATTCGCGAGAAAAAAAAATAAATCATCAGTAAAATCTGGCAAGGCAAAATTTTTAGTAGGATCAATGGATAAAAAACTTAAATTAACAAATCAGTCAATTGATGTAATTATTATTGTCGGAGCCCTACAGTATGTAATAGACCCAAACTTTTGTATGAGAGAATGCAGAAGAGTATTAAAAAAAAATGGTTATTTAATCATCGCTCAATCTAATACATTTCAAATTAATGAAATGATACACCCAAGAAAATTTTTGATAAACTTTTCAAAATTTTTAATTAACGAGCATCATCAATATTCTCATTCTGATACTCTTAGATCTTTGTTGCTTGAAACAAAGCTAAGAAAGTATTTTAAAAAATTTAAAAATTCTTGGTGGATGAATAGTTGGCTTTTAAAAGCAGGATGGAACGATGCATGGAAGTTTGAAACCAATAGAAGGTTACTCTCATATGGAAGACTAAAAACGATACTCACCAAAAATAAGTTATCTATATACCGTTCATGTAGTTTACCTTTTTTTTATAATAATAAAAATATTTTTACTAAATTAACTTTTCCAATTTTAGATAAAGTATTAATTTTGTTAAATAAAATTTTCATTTTATCCTTTTTTTTAAAATTTATAGGGGGAGCAAATGTTTTCCTATGTAAAAAAGATGGAAATAATAAATAGATTAAATATCAAAAATCTTTACTAGATTTTAATTAGACCACTTAAAACTAAAAAATCATTCAATTATAGCATTTTTAGATCATTAAAAACTTAACTTTTCTCTTTACTGTTCAAAAAATGAACGTATAATGTTCAATAAATGAACAAAATGAAAAATACCCAAGATCACTTTGAAGTACTTAGAAAAATTCAAAAAAAACCAGACTCTTCTCAAAGAGAATTAGCTCAAGAATTAGGTTTTAGTTTAGGAAAATTAAATTATTGCCTTAAAGCTCTTCAAAAGAAAGGTTTTGTTAAACTTAAAAATTTTCAGAACAAAACTAATAAAATTCAACATTTAAGCTACATAGTTACACCTAAAGGAATGGCAGAAAGAACAAAACTTACAATCAATTTCATGAAAAGAAAAATGAAAGAATATGACGAGTTAAAAAAAGAGTTAGATATTTAACTAGATTATGTGGGCAATTATTAAATTTGATAAAAAAAATATAAATCTTTTGAAAAATGATTTGCAAAAAAAAATAGGAAAAAGTTTAAAATTTTATATACCTAAAATTGGTATTAAAAACATTAATAAACAAAAACCTACAATAAAAGAAATTAACTTACTCGGTGATTATATGTTTTGTTTTCATGAGAACTTATCTAATGAGAGATTTTTAAATAGCATAAAGTTTTGTAGAGGAATGAAATCCATTTTAAATGGACATAAATTATTCCAAAGTGAAATAATAAGATTTATCAGTAAGTGTAAAAAGGCTGAAAATGAAGATGGTTATTTAAGATTTAATTTTTACCAAATAGATTTGAAAAAATCTTATAAATTTATATCAGGTCCATTTATAGATAAAATTTTTAGAATTATTGAAATTCAACAAAGTAAAATAGATATACTTATAGGAAATATTAAAACTTCTTTCAAAAAAGATAATTATTTAATTCAACCTATTTAGTAAAAAAAATGAAAAATTATATATTTGTAAAATTGACTTTTTACTAAGTGCGGAGCTTTGTTTAATTAAATGATTAAAGGAATAATTTTGGCAGCAGGAAGAGGATCTAGATTAGGACATTTAACTAAAAAAAAACCTAAGTCATTTAACAAGACCAACAACAAAAGATATATCGATATTGTTATCGATAATTTTAAAGAAAATAATATCCATGATATCAATATAGTCGTGGGATATAAAAAAAATTTATTTAAAAAATTTCCTCAAAAAAAAATTTTTAATAATAAATGGAAATTTACTAATATTTTTTATTCTTTATCTAAAGCAAAAAAAATATTGAACGATGATATATGTATTATTTCATACTCTGACATTATTTATGATAAAGAAGCATTAAAACTTCTAATTCAAGAAAAAGGGGATATAATAATTTTAAATAATGTAAATTGGAAAAAGATTTGGAAAAAAAGATTTAAAAATCCCTTAAAGGATTTAGAAAATTTTGATTATAAAGGAAAATATTTGACAAGAATTGGAGGCAAAGTAGAAACTATGTCCTCCGTCAAAGGTCAGTTTGCTGGTCTTTTTAAGATTTCACCAAAAGGCTGGAAAATAATTTCAAAATTTATACAAATTGAAAAGATAGATATTAATAAGATTGATATAACATCTTTTTTTTCAAAATTTGTTAAAAAACACCAAAAAATAGTGAAGGTGGTTAATTATAATAAAATGTGGTTTGAAGTAGATACCATAAAAGATCACAGGTTGTTAAATTCAAAAATTTATTAATATGAAAATACTAGTAACAGGTGCTGAAGGATTTATAGGGTCTCATTTAATTGAAAGATTATTAAAAAAAGGGCATAAGGTAAAAGCTTTAGTTTTATATAATTCTTTTAATTCATTAGGCTGGATAGATACATTTCAAGAAGGTACTAAGAAAAAAATTGAAGTAATTTTAGGAGATGTAAGAGATAAAGAATTTATTGATAAATCTTTAAAAGGAGTTGATGTAGTTATTAATTTAGCCGCCTTAATAAGCATACCTTACTCCTATAAAGCTAGCAGATCATATATTGAAACAAATGTTAATGGGCTGTTAAATATATTAAGTGCATCCATTAATAGAAAAATTAAACAAGTTATTCAAATTTCTACAAGCGAAGTATACGGGACACCTAAAAAGGTGCCAATAAAAGAAGACTCTATCATCAACGCTCAATCACCTTATGCTGCTTCAAAAGTTGCCGCTGATCAATTAGCACTTTCATACTATAAATCTTATGGATTACCTGTATCTATAATTAGACCTTTTAATACTTATGGTCCAAGGCAATCCACTAGGGCGATAATACCTACGATAATAACCCAAGCATTAAATAGCGATAAAATTGAAATTGGATCTTTATTTCCAAAAAGAGATCTATTATTTGTTGAAGATACAGTTGAAGGTATAATCTCAGCAATAGGTAATAAAAAAAGTATTGGAAATATAATAAACATTGGTTCTGGGTACGAAATATCAATAAAAGAACTTGTAAAAAAAATTTGTAAAATATTAAAAATAAATAAAGTTTTAAAGACAAAAAAAATTAGAAAAAGACCAAATAAAAGTGAAGTTCTTAGGCTTTTAGCCTCAACACAAAAAGCAAAAAAAATTTTGAAATGGTCTCCAAAAAACAGGGGAGCCAAAGGTCTTGAGCTTGGATTAATTAAAACGATCAATTGGTATAAAAAAAAAGAGAATTTGAAATATTTTAAAAAATCAAATTTTTATTACTAAAAATACAAACTATTAAATGAATAATAAAATTACAGTAATCGCCGAAGCCGGTGTTAATCATAACGGTAAATTATCACAAGCTCTAAAGATGATTGATGTAGCGTCTAAAGCAAAAGCAGACTTTATTAAGTTTCAAACATTTGATCCAAAATCAGTAACTACAAAAAATCTAGGATTAGCTAAATATCAAAAAAAAGGGTCCTCTGATAAAACGCATTTTAAACTTCTAGATAAACTCAAGTTATCAAAAGATGATTTTGTTAAAATAATAAAAAGATGTAAAAAAAAAAAAATTAAATTTTTATCAAGTCCTTTTGATATTAATAGCATAAAACTTTTAAAAAAATTAAGAATTAAAACATTTAAAATACCATCAGGGGAAATCAATAATGTACCTTATTTAGAATATATTGGTTCTTTAAAAAGAAATATAATTTTATCAACTGGTATGAGCGATCTGGTAGAAGTTAAAAATGCAATTAATATTTTGGTAAGAAACGGAATGAAAAAAAAAAATATTTCTATTTTACACTGTAGTACCGAGTATCCTGCAAATATTAAAAAATTAAATTTGATGTCGATAAGATACTTAAAAGATAAATTAAAATTAAATGTCGGTTATTCCGATCACAGCATTGGTTACGAGGCATCTTTAATTTCTCTAGCCTTAGGTGCAAAGATTTTTGAAAAACATTTCACATTAAATAAATTTGCAAAAGGTCCAGATCACAAAGCAAGTTTATCCCCCAAAGAATTGATAAACTATATAAAAAAATTAAATGACTTTAAAAAAAGCATTGGAAGATATCAAAAAAAACCTTACAAAGAAGAATTGAGAATAGCTAAAATTGCCAGGAAACAAATTGTTGCGTTATCAAAAATTAAACCAGGTGATAAATTTTCAGTCAAGAACATAACCACTAAAAGAGCTAGACAAGGTATACCCGCATCACAATGGAATAAAATCTTAGGAAAATATTCTAAGTTTTATTTTACTGAAGACCAAAATATAAAGGTTTAAATAATGAAAATTTGTATTGTTACAGGCTCTAGAGCTGAGTTTTTTATCTTAAAAAATTTAATAAAAAAATTAAATAAATCAAAATTTTTTAAGGATCATGTGGTTATCACAGGCTCCCATTTATCTAAAGATTTCGGAAACAATTTAAATCAAATTTCTAGCTCAAAAATAAATGTTGTGAGAAAATTAAATCTCAAAATAAATAATGACAATGAAAGTGATATTTCTCAATATTTTTCATTGGGTGTAAAATTGTTTTCAAATACCTTAAATAAAATTAAACCAGATTTATTAATGATTTTAGGTGATCGATATGAAATTTATGCAGCAGCAGTTGCAGCTTGTTTTAATCGTGTTCCCATAGCGCATATACATGGCGGCGAAAGAACCGAGGGAGTAATTGACGAAGCATTAAGACATTCGATAACAAAGTTATCACATATACATTTTGTTTCTACAAAGGAGTACTACAATAGGGTCAGGCAACTTGGTGAAAATAAAAATTATATACGTAATATAGGTTCCTTAGGTGTAGAGTCACTTAACAATTTTAAGTTTCTAAGTAGAAATCAAATTGAAAAAAAATTAAAACTAAAATTTCGTAAAAAAAATATATTGATTACTTATCATTCAGAAACACTTAAATCTCGAAGTCAAAATAAGAAAAATATAATTACAATTTTAAATAGTTTAAAAAAAATGAAAAATACGACTTTAATTTTTACAATGCCTGGAGCTGATAGTAATTTCAAAGCTATAATTAGTGAAATAAAAAAATTTTCAAAAAAAAATAAGAATAGTTTTTTATTTAAATCACTAGGGGATGAGCTTTATTTTTCAATTTGCAATCAGGTAGATTTTATGATGGGAAACTCATCGAGTGGAATTATTGAAATGCCATCTTATAAAAAAGGAACAATAAATATTGGTAATAGACAAAATGGAAGAGTTAAAGCAAAAAGTGTAATAGATATTGATTGTAATGAGAAAAAAATTAAGTCAAAAATTAATTTTTTATATTCAAAAAAATTTAATCAAAATTTAAAAAAAATCAAAAATCCATATGACGGTGGAAAGAGCTCTGATAAAATTATAAAATTTCTGAAAAAAGTAAATTTGGAAGATATCTTGAATAAAAAATTTATTGACTATTAAAATGCAAAATAAAAACAAACTTTTGATAAGCGAAAATGAAACTATTAAAAAAGCTATAATCAAAATTAAAAAAAATGGAACTCGTACTGTAGTGGTAGTTAATGATAAAAATCTATTACTCGGGACTTTGACTGAGGGAGATATTCAAAAAGCTCTTTTAAAAAATGTTAAAATAAACTCAAGTATAAAACCTCTGTATAATAATTCACCTAAAAAAATTAATATCAATAATATAGATTTAGATAAAATTTCAAAAATTTTTGTTAAAGGTCAGTACGGTGCTCTACCAGTTGTTGACTCGAAGAATATAGTACAAAAGGTTATAACCTGGCCACAGATCTTCAATACAAAAAAAGTAAAATTAAAACTTAAAAATATCGATGTTGTTATCATGGCAGGCGGGAAAGGTGAAAGGCTCAAACCTTACACAGAGATTTTGCCTAAACCTTTAATTCCAATTAATTCAAAACCTATGCTAGAACATATAATTGATAATTTCACTTATTTTAATTTTAATAAGTTTCATTTAGTTTTAAATCATCAAGCAGAATTGATTAAATCTTATTTTCGATCGAAGAAAAATAATTTTAAAGTAGATTATGTAAAAGAGCCAAAAACTCTCGGAACAGCTGGAGGAATATATTTTATTAAAAAAATTCACTCAAATGATTTTATCATTACGAATTGTGATACTTTATTTAAAATTGATTACAATAAATTTTATGATAATCACAAAAAAAATAATAATTTTATAACATTGGCAGTTTCTAAAACGCAGCATGTTTTTCCTTATGGTTTTTGCCAACTCAAAGCAAATAATTTAATTTCAATTGATGAAAAACCAAAATTTAATTTTATAGCTAACACAGGCTTATACTTTGTAAAAAAAGAAATAATAAAATTAATTCCAAAAAATAAAAAATTTGAAATGACTGACTTAATTGAAAAATGTCTAAAAAATAAATATAAAACAGGAGTTTATTTAATACCTTCAAACTCTTGGACTGATCTTGGTCAGTTATCAGATTTGCAGAAATCATTCAAAGGTATTTAATTATGAGTATATTATGTACTATCTGTGCTCGCGGAGGATCAAAAGGTCTTTCTAATAAAGCATTAAGAAAAATTAATAATAAGCCTCTTATTTCTTACACAGTTAGACAAGCAGTAAAATCAAATATTTTCGATGAAATAATTGTTTCAACTGACTCTAAAAAAATTCAACGTGTTGCTAAAAATTATGGAGCTAAATCTTGGTTTCTACGACCAAAAAAATTTGCATCACACAATAGTTCAAAGTTATTAGCTATCAGACACGCTTTATACGAGTCAGAAAAATATTTTAATAAATCTTTTAAAATTTGTGTTGATCTTGATATAACTGCCCCATTAAGAACAATTAATGATATAAAAAAAGCAATAAAAAAATTTAAAAAAAATAAATTTAGTAATCTTATTTCAGTTTGCGATGCAAAAAAAAATCCATACTTCAATATGGTCGAAAAAAAAAAAAAATCAAATCAAACTAGTTAAATACACAAAAAATTCAAGAAAATTTTCTAGAAGTTATACTTCGGATTTTGATATTGTCAGACGACAAGACGCACCAAAAATTTATGAAATGAATGCATCTATTTATGTCTTTTCAAGAGAAGCACTTTTTAAAAAAATGAAGTTACTTAACAAGAAAACTTCAATATTTCTAATGCCAAGAAACAGATCAATTGATATTGATGATATTTATGATTTAAATTTAGTAAAGTTACTTATTAAAGATGATAAAAAATTATTTAGATAAATTTAATTTAAAAAACAAAAAAGCATTCATCATTGGTGGTTGCGGTTTATTGGGCTCTGAAATTTCCGAGGCTCTACTTTCTGCTAATGCAGAAGTTTTTGTTTTTGATATCGATAGAACAAAAGGAAAAATACTTGAAAAAAGTTTTTCAAATACAAAATTTAAATATATTTATTTTGATTTAAAAAATACAGATAGCATTGATAATAAATTTAAAATTTTCATCAAAAAGTATGGATGTCCAAATATATTTATCAATTGTTCATATCCGACTACAAAGGATTGGAGTAAAAGCTCCTTCTCAAACAATAGTCTAAAATTGCTTAAAAAAAATATTGATTTGCATTTAAATTCTTATACATGGCTCTCACATAAAATTTGCGAGTCAATGAAACAAAAAAAAATTAAAGGAACGGTGATTAATTTTGGATCTATTTACGGTTTAGTTGGACAAAATATGACAATTTATAAAAAAACAAAGATTAAAGAAAATATGAATTATTCAATTATAAAAGGAGGAATAATTAATTTTTCAAAACAGCTAGCTTCTTATTACGGTAAAAACAGTATAAGAGTAAATGCCATTTGCCCTGGAGGTATACAAGGGCATGTTAAAGGAAAAAATAAAAAACAAGATAAAAGATTTGTTAAAAATTATTCAGAATTATGTCCTCTAGGAAGATTAGGCACCCCTCAAGAAATTGCAGCCTCAGTGTTATTTTTAGCATCTGATGCATCCTCTTACATTACTGGATCTACCTTTACTGTTGATGGGGGCTGGACCTCTATTTGATAACGAAAATGAGCAATAAAGTTTTAGAAAATCTTTTTTGGTGTAAAAATTGCGTTATGCCTTCAACTAGACCGCGTTTAACTTTTGATAAAAGAGTTTTTTGTTCTGCTTGTCAATGGGCCGAAGAAAAAAAAACATTAGACTGGTCTAAAAGAGAGAAATTACTTAAAAATTTGTTGAATAAACATAAATCATTAGGAAAAAAATATGACTGTATTACTACGGTAAGTGGTGGAAAAGATGGGTCTTACGTAAGCCACAATATTAAAAATAAATATAAACTAAATCCTTTAACGGTAACTTTCAGGCCAAGCATGGAAACAAAATTAGGAAAAGAAAATTTAGATAGTTTTATAGCAAAGGGATATGATCATATTCATATCACTGGCGACAAAGAAGCAATGCGGGTGCTCAACAAAATTGGTCTTCTTGAAATGGGATTTCCATATTATGGCTGGTTAATTGGTATACATACATCTGTTCTTAGATTAGCTACATTAATGAGAATTCCATTAATTTTTTATTCGGAAGATGGCGAAGTCGAGTATGGCGGTGACGGAAAACATAAAGACAACGGCATTTATGGAATAGATTATCAAATTTCAACTTATATGGAGTCAGGATATGACAAGGTAATATCCAAAGCAAAAAAAGAGGGTATAACAGACCAACAATTATACTGGTTTACTTTTCCAAGTAAAAAAGAGGTGGAAAACTTAAAAATTGAAATAACACATTGGAGTTTTTATGAGAATTGGGATCCTTATAGAAATTATTTGGTTGCCAAAGAGCATTGTGGGTTAAAGGAAAATAAAACTTTAAATGAGGGAACATATACTAATTATTCTATGACAGACCAAAGTCTATTTGAACTACATATGTATTTTATGTATTTAAAGTTCGGCTTTGGAAGAGCCACTAGTGACGCCGCTATAGATGTGAGAAGAGGGGCAATGTCTAGGGATCAAGCAGTACAATTAGTTCAATTGTATGATGATATTTATCCTGAAAAGCATTTTGAGGAATATTGTAATTATTATAAAATTTCTATGAAGCAGTTTCTTGAAAACATAGATAAGTGGGCAAACAAAGATTTATTTGAAAAAAAAAATAAGTGGATACCTAGATTTAAAATTCTATAAATTTTTTAATGTCAAAACAAAAAATAGTTATTGTTGATGCAGACTTTGGAAATATTGATTCTGTCGAAAATGCAATTAAACACTTAGGTTATAATTTTCAATCTTTAAAAAAAGTTTCAAATTTGGATAAATACTCTCATTTAATTTTGCCTGGTGTGGGCTCATTTAACACTGCAAGTAAAAAGCTACAACTATCTGGTTGGTTTGATGCTATAAAAAAATTTGCCTCACAGTCCAAACCTATTTTAGGAATTTGTTTGGGCATGCAATTATTATTTGAAACTAGTGATGAAAATGGTTTATCTCAAGGGCTAAGTTTTTTTAAAGGCCATTGTAAAAAGTTCAATTCTCAAAATAAATTGCCTTTACCACATATGGGTTTTAATTTTGTGAAACATGATAACTCAAAAATATGGAAAGATATTCCAAATCCATCTCCCTTTTATTTTATTCACAATTATAGAGTAAAAGAATCAGATGAATTAGCAATTGCATCTATAACTACTTATGGAGATCAATTTATATCTTTTATTGAGAAGGAAAAAATTTTTGGTGCCCAATTCCACCCAGAAAAAAGTCATAGGATAGGATTAAAACTTTTAAAAAATTTTATAGAGCTAAGATAAATGGTTTATAAAAGAGTAATTTATTCATTATTATACAGCAAAGGTTTTTTTCATTTGAGTAGAAACTTTAGACTTCAACAAGTTGGAGATGTGGATTGGTTAAAAAACAATTTTGGTTTTGGTGAAACTTGTGACTATATTGATGAGCTTATGATAACTTTAGTTACTAAAAATCCTGATAAAAATGAGATTAATAATTATTTTAAAGATGTAAAAAAACTAAAAGAAAATATCTTTGTACCAATAATACTAGGCGGCGGCATAAGAACTTTCGATCAAGCAAAGTATTGTTTTTTAAATGGAGCTGATAAAATTTTAATTAATCAGCTTGCTCATGAAAAAAATGAAACAATTAATAAAGTTGCCAAAGTTTATGGCGAACAAGCTGTAACTTTAATGGTCGATTATAAAAAAATCGATGATATTAACTATTCTTTTAGCAATTCAGCTGAAAAAAAATCTATGAATTTGAAGAATTATTTTAAGAATATTAAAAATTTAAATTTTGGTGAGATTATTATTAATTCCATAGAAAAAGATGGTACTGCACAAGGTTTAAATTTAGACTGTTTAGAAGACTTAACAAATAATTTTAATAAACCTGTTTTGCTTATGGGTGGCGCTGGTAAGCCAGATCATTTTGTTACTCCATTGAAAAAGAATGAGGTTTCAGGAATAGTTACAGCTAACCTATTCAACTTCCTTGGAGATGGGTTAAAAAAAGCAAGATCATTTTCAATAGATAACGGAGTAAGATTAATTGAATTTCAAAGAATACACTAGAATTTAATTATGCTGGGAAACGTATTATTTTTTGGAAGAAAAGACTGTATTTATTCAAATAAATTAAAGTCATTTCTTAAACAGAAAAGTAAAAATTTTTACTATATTCAATCAAGTTTTTCAGGAGAAAAAATAAAAATTTCTAAATTTAAAAAAATCAAACTTGATTATATTTTTTCATTTAGAAGTTTTTACATATTAAAAAAAGAGTTTTTAAAAAAATGTAAAAGGGTTGCAATAAATTTTCATCCTGGGACACCAGATTATAGAGGTATTGGATGTATAAATTTTGCTTTATTAAATAATGAAAAATATTATGGGTGTACTGCACATATTATTAATCAGAAAATTGATAATGGTAAAATTTTAAGTGTTAAAAGATTTAAAATAAGAAGTAATGATAATGTACAAAGTTGTTTAGAAAAAACTTACAAATTAATGTTTAAGCAAGCCAAAGAAATAATAAAACTACTTAATAAAAATGAACATAACTTAATGAAACTTATTGAAAAAAATAAAAAAATTAAGTGGTCAAAAATCCTAAAAACAAAAAAAGATTTAGAAAAAATTTATTTAATAAATAAAAACATTTCAAAAAAAAATCTTTTAAGACGAATCAAATCAACGAAAACAAAATTTTTTAAACCTTATGTTTCACTTCATGGAAAAAAATTTTTCTTATATGATTAAAAATATTTTAATAATAGGTTCGGGATCAATCGCACAAAATCACCTTAAAAATTTGAAGAAAATAAATAAAAATTTTAATTATTTTTTAATTTCTTCAAGAAAATTTAATACTCTAATTAAAAAAGATTTTAGAAAAATAATTAATTTTAACCCAAATTATATTTTAATTTGTTCTCCATCTTCTTACCATTATCAACATTTAGATTTTATAGAGAAAAATTTTATTAAAAAGATAATACTTATAGAAAAACCAATTTTTTCGAAATTTCACAAGTTTTCGAAAAAATTAAAAAATAAATACTTCATTGGATATAATTTAAGATTTCATCCAGTATTAAAATTTCTTAAGAAATATTTACAAAACAAAAAATGTTATCTTGTAAGAGTAAATTGTAGTTCATATTTACCTCACTGGAGAAAAAAAAATTATACCAAATCAGTCAGTGCACAAAAAAAATTAGGTGGTGGAGTTTTATTAGAACTTAGTCATGAATTAGATTACCTATTATGGGTATTCAGAAAAATCAAAATTACTAACGTTTTAAATAAAAAAATTTCTAATCTAAAAATTGATACAGATGATGTTTTAATTCTTAATTGTATTACCTCTAAAAAAACAATTATAAATTTAACAATTAATTTTTTTTCAAGAATACCTAGCCGAGAAATATTTATTGATGGACAAAACTTTAGCATTCATGCAAATTTTTTGAATAATACAATTAAAATAAATGAACAAAAAAAAAAGAAAATTATAAAATTTAAAAAGTTTTCAATTAGCGAAACTTACAAATTAGAAAATTTAAGCATTATAAATAATAAAAAATCAAATATTTGTACTTTCAAAGAAGGTTTAAAATTAATGAATTTTATTAAGGAAATAAGAAATCATGATTAAATTATCAGAACCGTACTTTTTTGGATCAGAATTAAAACATTTAAAAAAATGTTTGAAAACAAAATGGATTTCTTCTGGAGGAGATGAAGTTAAAAAATTTGAAAAAAAAATGAAAAAATTTGCATCTGGAAAATATAATTTAGCGACCATAAATTGTACGGCAGCATTGCAATTAGCAGTAAGATTATTAAACCCAAAAAATAATGACGAAATTATAGTTCCTACTATTACTTTCGTAGCAACAATAAATGCTGTTATTTATAATAATTGTAACCCTATTTTTATGGATTGTGATGACAATCTTATGTTGGATAAAAATAAATTTTATAATTACGTCAAAAAAAATACTTTTTATAAAAAAGGTTTCACATTTAATAAAAAAACAAAAAAAAAAATTTTATCTATAATTATTGTTAACACATTTGGTAATTTATTTGATTTTGATGAGCAATTTAAAACTCTCTGTAAAAAGAGAAATATTAAAATAATTGAGGACTCAGCCGAAAGTCTGGGATCTTTTTTTTACGATAAGAAAAAGAACAAAGGTATAGATTTCAGTTGTTATTCTTTCAATGGCAATAAATTGATAACATCAGGTGGCGGTGGTTTGATATCTATGAACAATATTAAAGATTACAATTTAGCAACGCATCTATCATCACAGGCAAAAAAAGACGCAACCCAATTTATTCATGACGATGTTGGCTTCAATTTTCGTATGTCAAATTTACATGCTGCAATTGGAATGTCACAAATTTCAAACTTGAAAAAAGTTAAAAAGAAAAAACAAAGAATTCACAATCTATACAAGGACAGTATAAATAATATTAAAGGTTTGTTTATTTTACCCAACCCTAAATACTGCAGCTCAAATAATTGGTTGAATATTTTAATAATTGATAAGAAAAAATACGGATTATCGAAAAATAAAATTATTGAAAAGTTCAGAGAATTTAATATCGAAACAAGATCGTTATGGAGTCCAAATCATTTACAAAAACCTTTCTTAAAGTTTGAGAAATACGAGCTTGATAGGGCAAAAAAAATGTTTGAGAGATGTATTTGCATTCCTAGCAGTTTTGGATTGAAATTAAGTGAGCAGAAAAAAATTATAAAACTTTTACAGAATAAGTTTAGAAAATAAGCTTTATGTTGATAATTTTATTTCCGTATAAGTTTTCAAATTTTTTTTATAAAAAATATCAAGTTAAAGAACTTAAAAAAAAATTCAAAAAAAAATTAGAAGTACATGATGTTTCAAACATTGTTTTTAAAAAAAAATCAAAATTAGTAAAATCAAAAAGACATAAATCTGTTCTTGTATTTAGCAAAATCAAAGAATGGGAAAATCATCTTAAAAAAATTATAAAAAAAGAAAAAAAAATTTTTGTAATAAATTTATTATTTTTAAGCTCATTTAGAAGTTTTTACCTTCATTATCTTTTATTTAAATATAAACTCAGTATAATAAAGATTAATTCTCCAGAAGTGTCTGCCCCACAATTTAAAAGATCAATTTTATTAAAATCATTTATATTTTTAAAATTGCTTTTATTAAATCCATTGAGATTAATATTTATTGTGAAGGACATGATATTAAAAAAATTAATAAAAATTTTCAAATTCCATGAGCTTTATGTAACCATCTGTGGTTTTAAATCTAAAAAATTTTTATATCCACTCGAAATAAACGCAAAAAAGATAAAATTTATAAATTTTCACTCTTCAGATTATGCAAATTATTTAATTAATAAATCTAAGATAGACTTAAATAAAAAAAATTATATTGTTTTTTTAGATATCAAAGCTCCGGCATTTTCTGGCGATGATATTTTATTAAACAATGAAATAAAATATAACATAGAAAATTGGTATGAAGATTTAAATAAATTTTTAAAAAGAATTGAAAAAATTTTCAAAAGTAAAGTAATAATAATTCCTCATCCTAGTGTAAGGAAATTAAAAAATATTTATTATGACAAGCAATTTTTGGTAGCTAAGGATCCTGATGCTACCAATAAATTAATACCAAATAGTAAATTTGTAATTGCAAATGGAGCAACAACAGCCATTAGTTATTGTGTAATTTATAATAAACCAGTTGTTTTTATTTATTGTGATCAAGTTATTAAAAAAAATCCTACTATGTTATTTGAAACACAAACTCTAAGAAAAATACTTTCTTCTTCAATAGTAAATATTAACAAAAAACTTTTTGAAAAAGATTTTATTTTGAATATAAGTAAAAAAAAATATTCAAATTATAAATTTAATTTTTTAACATCAAAAAAAATAAAAAATATCTCTAATACAGAAATCTTGAAAAATTTAGTTAGTAACAATTATTAAAAACTAAAATGAAAAAAAAAATTGGAATTTTTTGGGAAAATTTTGAATATGGTGGTGTTCCAAATTATTTAATCACATTATTGAATAATAAAAGACTTAAAAATTTCCAAATAACTATTTTTACAAATACGACAAACAAGGCAATTAAAAGTTTTAGAAAAGAAATCGGAAACAAAATAGATTTAAAAATTGTTGTGTATAAATCAATAAATGTAATTTTTTTCAAAAACATTATTTTTAAGATAATCTTTCACGTCCTTAGACCGTTGTTATTTTTTTTGTCGATAATTCAAATTTATTTTCTATTAAAAAGTAGAAGGTTCGACTATTTTATTTCTCAATGTGGTGGTTTTGGAGATTTCAGATCAGATTTTGCAAGCATTATTCCAGCTAAAATTTTAAAATACCCTGTAAGAACAGTAGTTTTGCATCATTGTTATACCAGACCAAAACTATGGGGCGGTCTTATAAACTTGATTAATTATTTTATAGCTAAATTTTGCTCTAGCTTCATCTTTGTTTCAAAAGCAACGCTAAAAGATATTAAAAAGAATACGCCTATTTTGAAAAATAAAAAAATTTACCATGAAATTATTCACAATGGAATAAGCACAAAAAAAATTACTAAGAGAAAAAATTATAGTAAAAATATAAATACAATAGTTTTATCCAGATTAGAATATAGCAAAGGGCATCTTGATCTAATTGAAGCTTTCAAATATTTACCACAAAAAACAAGAGAAAAATTTAAAGTGCATTTTGTAGGAAAAGGTGACAAAAAATTTGTAGAATTTTTAAAAAAAAAAGTAGTGGATTCTAACTTGAATAATATTTTTAAATTTAAAGGTTATGTAAATGAGGAAAGCAGGAAAATTTTATCTAAGTATGATCTTTTAATATCTCCAACAAGAGACTTTGAAGGGTTCGGGCTTTCGATAGCAGAGTCCCTTTCAGTAGGAGTCCCGGTAATCTCAACAAAAGTTGGTGGTGTTTTAGATTATCTAGATAATAAAAATTCAATTTTAGTAAAAGCTAAAAGTCCTAGATCTCTCGCATCTAGTATAGAACTTTTTTTTACTAATAGGATAAAATATGAAAAAAAAGCTATTGTAGGTAAAAAATTAATTCAAAATTCTTTTTCTGAAGACAAGATGGCACACAATTATGTTAAACATCTTAAAAGGGTAAAAAATTTAAATGTACAGAATTCCTAAATTTTTAAAGCCAAAAGTGACAAGCGATCTTATTAGAATAGGAAGTTCTAATGATGGTGGATATGTAATCCCAAAGAACGCAGCTATTGATACAGATGCATTAATTAGTTTTGGATTGTTTGATGATTGGAAATTTGAGGAGGATTTTAAAAAATTTAAGAACTGCAAAATCATTTGTTATGATCATAGTGTTACAACAAAATTTTGGATTATAAGGTTTATTAAAAATTGCTATTCTATTTTATTAATGAACAATATAGTAGATAATTTCAAAAAATTTTTTACTTATTTTAAATATTTAATTTTCTTTAATAAAAAAGATGTACTTCACTTAAAAAAATTTATTGCTCCTAAAAATGAATTTACTTTTGGTATAAATAATAAAGACAAGACTGACTTAAATGAAATATTTTCGAAAAACTTATATGAAAATATTTTTTTAAAAATAGATATTGAAGGAAGTGAGTATAGAATACTAGATCAGATAATTTTACACCAAAATAAAATCAAAGGAGCTGTTGTAGAATTTCATTCTTGTGATTTACATTTTGACAGAATTGAAAAGTTCATTAGTAATTTTGACTTAGATTTAATACACATTCACGTTAATAATTATTCAAATATAAATCAGTTATCAAATCCAGATGTAATGGAGCTTACTTTCTGTCAGAAAAAGTATTCCAAAAAGTCAAAAGTTGAAAATCTTAATTATCCTATAAAAGATTTAGACTCTCCAAATAATAAAAATGAGGAAGATCCTCAGGTATCATTTTATTAAATATGATTAAAAAATTTTTAAAATTTATAACCCCTAATTTTATCTTATTATTTATTAAAAAAAAGTATGAGGATTTTTTATTAAGTAAATATAAAAATCTTGATAATCGGGAAATATTTAAAAAAATTTATAAAAATAAAGTTTGGACACCAGAAGCTGATAAAAAAAAATTTAATTTTTATTCAGGATTAGGTTCGCATTTAAATGATTTCACAACTCTCTATATTGAAAAAGTGTTGAATTTCTTAAATTCTTTTGAAGAAAAAAAAGAGGTGTTAGAGGTAGGATGTGGAGATTTTGTTATTTCTTCCAAAATTGTTCCATACACCAAAAAATTTATAGCCGGAGATATTTTTGATGAAATAATTGAAGTTAACAAAAAAAAATATGCAGATTTAAAAGTTGTCTTTTGTACACTTGATTTGACTAAAGATGTTTTACCTAAAGCAGATGTTTGTATAGTAAGATGTGTTTTACAACATTTATCAAATGAATTGATCATTAAATTTTTGAAAAACTTATCAAATAAATTTGAATATTTAATTGTTACTGAACACTATCCAGATGATAACGAGGAATTTGTACCAAACAAAGATATTATAACTGGTCCAGACATCAGATTGTCACAAAATAGTGGAGTAGATTTGTCAAAGAGTCCCTTTAATCTTAAATATATAAAAAAATCAATTCTATGCAAAACAAGATCGTCTTCTGTTGCAGGATATTTAAATACTGAGATTTATAAGTTAAGGTAAATGAAGAATTATAAAGAATTTCACAATAATACAACAATAATTCAAAAACTAAAAAAAGTATTAATTTTTTTAGGATTTAAAAAATTAATTAGTAAGTTAATTTCAATGATTTTATTCGTTATTCTAAAGTCAAAAAATTCATTTTTAAGAAGTGTTGTATTTGATTTTTCCAAAAATATTTCAGATATAATCTTTTACAAAAATAAATATGGAGAGAGGTTTTGTTTATTTACTAATGATAATATAATTTCAAAACAAATTTTTATAAGCGAGGAGTTTGATTTAGGAAAATTTTATAAAGTAATTAATTTTTTAAATGTCTCAAAAAAAATTGAAAATCTTTATGATATAGGTGCAAATATTGGAACAATTTGTATACCGGCTGTGAAAAGAAATTTAGTCAAAAAAGCCTATGCTGTTGAACCTGTTCGTAAGAATTTTGATTTATTAAAGATAAATATAATGCTTAACGATCTTAAAGACAGAATCGATACATTTAATTATGCTTTGAGTTCTGAAGACGATAAGAATTTAGTTATTGAGCTAGCGCATGGTAATTCAGGCGATCATAGAGTAAGATTGGAAAATTTAGAGTCTAATTTGTATAACGAAAAAAGTCGACAATTAGAAAAAGTAAAATCAAAAAAATTTGACTCATTATTTAAAAATTTAAGCAAAGATAAAGATTTAGTATGGATGGATACCCAAGGGTTTGAACCATTGATTCTAGATGGAGCTAAAAATTTAATAGATAAAGAGGTCCCGATAGTAATAGAGTTTTGGCCATATGGCTTAAAAAGAAATAATTTGTGGGATCACATGAGAAAAATTATCGAAAAATATAAATATTATGCTGATCTATCTTATAATGAAATAATTTTAAAAAAAATAAATCAAGAAAGTCTAGATGATTTATTTTCAAATTGGGATGAAGAAAAAAAAGATAAGACAGCTTTATTTACAGATCTTTTACTCTTACATAATAATTAGAAATTTATATTAGTGAATAAGAAGATAAAAAATTTTTTAGCTACTGAAAAAGTATCTGTATTGATGACAGTTTATAATACAGCTCCCTACCTAGATAGGTCAATTACCTCAATTATTAATCAAACCTATAAAAATTTTGAGCTTATCATTATTGATGATGGGTCTAAAGATGGTTCAAAAAAAATTATAAATAAATATAAAAACAAAAAAATTAAAAAATTTTTTTTTAAAAAAAATATAGGAAGGATAAACGCACTAAAATATGCAATTAAAAAAAGTTCTGGAAATTATATTGCAATTTTAGATTCAGATGATACTTCAAATACTAATCGTTTGAGCACGCAAATGAAATTTTTTAAAAAGAGAAAAGAATTAATGCTTCTAGCATCCAGGGTAAATTTTATAGACCATAAAAATAAAAAATTATTTTCATACCCTGAAAGAAATGATGCAATAAATTTTGATGAGGTAATTCACTTTAGGAATATTTTTCCATTTTCAACAATAATATTTAGAAAGAAGTTACTTAAAAAAGTGTCTTTATTTTCTAAAAAAATCAAATATGCTTTTGACTATGATTTTACAATAAGAGTGAAAAAGAAATATAAGATATATTTGATACCGAAAATTTTAGGTAATTTTACAAAAAGAGAGAACAGCCTTACGTATTGTAAAAGCCTCTCTAACCAAAGAAGTTCTGACTTAATTAATATTTTAAAATTTTCAAAAAATAATTTTAATTTACCTTTTAAAATTAAATTATTAATTTATTTAAAAATTTTTCTTGAAAGTGTATCTTTACAAGTCAGAAAATTTAAAAAAATGGGTGCATAGTTCAGTGGTAGAACGCTACGTTGACATCGTAGAGGTCATAAGTTCAATTCTTATTGCGCCCACCATTTTTCTTATTTGGCGCTAATTTTAAGCTGTTTACAATTTTTATCATAAATATTATAAGACTTTGCCTGGTAATTATTGCGAAGGGGCCACACCCGATCCCATCCCGAACTCGGAAGTTAAGTCCTTCAGCGCCGATGGTACTTTGTCTTAAGATATG
>MDSV01101505.1_pt1 | contig 29096 bp, 29 predicted proteins | sample 810851 | NCBI WGS metagenome assembly MDSV01 (sample SAMN05326640, study PRJNA326480) | marine metagenome | isolation source: seawater | place: Atlantic Ocean: North East | collected 2012 | reverse complement strand
TAATTACAAAGAAACAAAAGTTAAAAAAAATATTTTAAAAAGATTTATAAACTTTGTTTTTACTATAATTGATGAAATTTTATCATTTATTGGAATAAGATTAAATAAGATAATAATAGAGAATTTTTACCATAGCAAAATAGACTTAATAAAAATATTTTTGAAAACAGGCATATTTCCAGCTTTTTACACTAATACATTTAATGAGAACAAATTCAAAAAAAATCTTAAAATCAACCTTCAGGAAAGAGTCAAATTTTTTAAACCAAATGATAATCTTAATGAGTTTGAAAAATACTTATATAAATGTCTAATAAATGATTTTCCTTTAGCTTATTTTGAAAAATTTCAAGATTTAAAAAAATCAAATAATAAATTAAATAATTTAGTTAAAAAAAAAATTTTTACAAAAGTTTCATACATTTCTAACGAAAGATTTAAAATTTGGTTAGCACATATGGTTTCCAAAAAAACCCAATTATATATTGGTCAACATGGTGGGTGTTTGATAACAAAATTAAATGGATTTTTAGGACTTGATAAAAAAATTTCTAATAAAATATTAACTTGGAACAAAACAAGTGAACACAATGAGCTACAAGTAAGCCCCGTAGAATTACTTAAATTTAAAAAAAAGGTAAAAAAGAAAAAATTAGAAAATCTATTAATCGTAAATGCCGAAACTGCAAGATACCCTTGTAAAATTCAAGGACATCCTTTTGCGGAAGAATATAAAAAAAGTTTTAGAAGTATTTGTAGTTTGATTAAAACATTAAATTTGAACATTCAAAACAAAACTCTTTATAGATCTAATAACCTTGGATATAACACAGCGTCACAAATCAAAAAAAAATTCAATCATATTAACACTGAGACTTTTCAGAAAAATTTAATATTAGATGACTTTAAAACATCAAAACTAATTGTTTGTACATATCCTGAAACAGCTATATCTGAGATGATTACAATTAACGTTCCATCGATTATTTTAATCCCAAATAATTTGTATGAGTTTGACAATAATTCAACTAAAATCATCGATCAATTAAAGAACGCCAATGTATTTTTTGATAATTCTTATGACGCTGCAAAACATATAAATTTAATTTGGAACGATCCTTATAAATGGTGGAATTCTAAAGATACTCTTAACTCTATAAAAAATTTGAAAGAGTATGCTTTTAATATTAAAGACGAATGGTTGGATGAGTGGACGAATTTAATTAATTCTAAAAATGGAAAATAAAAAAATTTTTAATAAAAATTTAATTTTAGTAAAAAAAGAAATTTCTAAGATCTTAAAAATTCCCGAAAATAAAATTAAGTTAAAATCAACTTTTTCTAATTTAAAAAACTGGGACTCACTTGCTCACATTAATATAGTCTTAAACTTACAGAAAAAAACAGGTAAAAAATTTAAATTAAGCAGTATAGCCGATCTTGAAACTGTTGAATCTTGGGTAAATTATTTAAGTAAAAATGAAAAAAAATAAATTATTTAAAATATTAAATTTAGAAAATAAATTTCAAACTCAAACAATTCAAAGTTATAATTTTCTAAAAAATGATATCTATCTAAAATCTAAGAATTGGATTTTTAGAAAAAGATCTTTTGCAAAAGGTAGAATTTATAATTCTAAAATAAAATGGTTAAAGGGAACCAATTTTTTTCAAAATAAGAAAAATAATAAATACGTTGGTGGTGTTAAGAGAAAATTTGAACCAATGAATTTAAAGCTAAAAAATAACGTAGAAAAAATTATAAAAGAATTTATAGATAAAAAACTAATTGACAAAAAAATTAGATTTTTTGGTGCACATGCGATCCGAATAATTTGTAATAAAAAAAATTTAGGATATCCAGTACCAGAGGGATATCATCATGATGGTTTTGATTTTGTGTCTGTAATTGCAGTTAACAGATCAAATATTTCAGGTGGAAAGTCATATTTAAAAAATGCTACAACAAGAAGAATAATCTTCTCAGGAAATTTAAAAAATAACCAAGCTTTATTTTTTAATGATAAAAAACTCTTACATTATGCAACTCCGATAAAGCTTGTTAAAGGAAAACTCGGTTTTAGGGATATGGTAGTTCTTACTTTCTCAAAAAATTAACAATGTTATCTCATTATTTACAGTCGTTTATAAATTCAAAAAAAAATTATTTTTTATTTGGTGACTATGAAAAAAACTATACTCAAAAACAATCAATTGAAATAATTAACAAGTTTATAACAAATCTTAACAAGATTAAAAAATCGCAAAATCAATTAGGAATAGGAATTTATTTACCTCGAAATTCAAATTATTTTCTAGCAATATTTGCTATTTGGCTAAGTGGAAATTATTTTATACCTTTAAATCAATTATGGCCAAAACAACATTTAAAAAAAATTATAAAACACTCCAATCCATCTTTAATTATTTCCAATAAAAAGATTTCTGGATGTAAAAAATCTTTAAAATTTTTATATTTGAAAAATATTTTGAACGAAAAAAAAAATTTAAAACAATTAAAAAAAAAAAATATTTCAAAAAAAAAAATTGCCTACATAATTTATACTTCTGGTTCTACAGGATCTCAGAAAGGCGTTATTATATCTAGAGAAAATTTTAATAGCTATTTAGAATGGGTAAAAAAATATTTAAAACTTCAAGTTAATAAATCAAATTCTTTATTAGTTACTGGTGAAATGACTTTTGATATTGTAATGGCAGATATCGCTAATGCACTTGCTTTTAATTCTTCAATTTATATTACACCTGAAACAAATAACATCATTAAAGCCTTAAAAATGATTATCGATAAAAGAATTGATACTGTTTACGGTGTACCTAGCACATTAAATAATATGTTCATTTTCTCAAAAATGAGAAAAAAAAAGGAGCTTAAATATCTTAAAAATATTTTTTCTGGTGGAGATGTATTCACGCCAAATTTATTGAAATTAATTAAAAGCGAAAGTCCAAATGCTAAAATTTTTAATATGTATGGACCAACTGAGTTAACAATGAATGTATTGTGTCAAAATCTAACAAATTATAAAATACAAAAAAATAAGCAAATTCCAAACGGGCACAGCTTTAATCATTTAGATTATAAATTTTATGACGAGAATAGAAAGTTATTTAATGAATCAGAGGGAGAGTTAGTAGTTAGTGGTAATCAAAGCATGGTAGGATATTTGAAAGACTCAAAAAAAACTAAACAAGCTTTTCTTAAATATAAAAACAAAGATTATTATAGGACTGGTGATCTATTTAAAAAAAAAAATAATCATTTTTATTATCAAGGTAGATTTGATAGACAGGTTAAAATTAAAGGCTATCGAATAAATTTAAACAGTTTTGATAGTTTTTTTTCAAAGATTAATATTGTAAAGGAAACTAGGACTATCGTAGTCGATAACAGTCAAAAATTAAAAAAGATAATTACTTTTATAGTAACTAAAAAAGGTTATGAGAAAAATTCTTTAAAAATATTAGAGACAAGAGCAAAAAATTTCTTTCCATCATACATGCGCCCAAGTAAGATTTTTATTTTAAAAAAATTACCTTATAATGAGAGTGGAAAATTTGATGAAAAAAGTCTTAAAAAATTAATTTGAAAATGAAAAAAAACAAACAAGTATATATTTTTAAATGCAAACAATTTAAAATCAGAGAGACTTTAGAAAAAGATACAAAAATTTGGTACAAGTGGTTTAATGATCCTGCGATAACGAAATATTTCGTAAACGAAAGCGTTCCTAATACAATCGAAGCTCAAAAAAAATATAGACTCCAACATATCGAGGGTAAATCAAGAGTATTATTTTCGGTAATCTCTGGGAGTAAAGATAAATTAATGGGAATTTGTAGTATTAATTTTGTAAAACCAGCGAATAGTAGAAGGTGTGAGTTGAGTCTTGTAATAGGTGAGCCTGAAATGTGTTTAGGTCCTACTTACATTGAAATAAATAAATGGCTAATAAATTATGCTTTCGATAATTTTGGAATGAATTCAATTTTATCGTCTTTTTTTTCTAACAACGAAGTAGTTAAAAAAACAGTCGAATTTTTGGGTTTTAAAAAAATTGGTGTGATTAGGGATAGGTTTTTCAAATTCGGAAAATTTCAAGACGCTTTACAATATGACCTTTTAAGATCTGATTGGTTAAAGTTAAATAAGTGAAAATAGCTTTAGTAGGAACAAGTCCGATTATATTACTTTTAGCTGAAAAGTTATCAGAGAAAAATGATGTGATTATATTTGATAATTCCAAGAAAATAGGAGGAGCCTGGTCTTGGGAAAAGTTTAATGGAGTGAATATTCCAGACAAGACAAATGTAATTGTTCCTGCAAATGCAAAAGAAGAAAAAAAATTAGAGAAAATCAATCATTATTTTTTGAAAAAATTTTCAACAAAAACAAAAAAAATATTAAATAGTTACCATACACTTCATAGTTATAAACCAAAGAAATTATTCGATTATAATTTGTTTAATATTTATAAAAAGATTTTATCTAAGAAAAAGATTAAATTGGTAAGAAAAAAAATTTTCAAATTAGAAAAAAAAATGAAAATATTATTCTAAATAACAGTCTTATTTTTAATAAAATATTCATACCATATTTTGCAGGAATAAATAATTTAATTTGTAAGAAAAAAAAAATTAATTTTGAGTACAATGTTATTAACAGTAAACATATTTTAATAATTACAAAAAAAAAGATATTTAAAGATTTTTATTATTCAGAAAATTTCAATTATTTTTTAGATAGAGCTCAATTAGAAAAAAAAAAAAATATTTATTTTTTTAAAGCTCGAATAAGAAAAGAATTTAAACTATTTAAAAAAAAAGAAATACTTAATTTGCTTTTAAATAAAAAGATGCAAGGCCATATTCTAAAATGTAAAATTATAAAATATAAGAATTTTTACAGAAATGTGGATCAAATTAAAAAGATAAAAAAAATACAATGTAAAAATATAAAAATAGTTAATACTTCTCAATTTGTTAACTCTTTTTTTAAAAATAAGATTTCTAATGAAAAAAATTTATAATTCAAAACAAGCGCAAAAATATTACGATATAAATTACAAAAAGTTTGGAAGTTCATTTCAAAGAAAATATCCAAATGAAGAATTATGCAGATTTATTGGAAGAAACTTTAATAAGTTATCTTATAAAAAAAAAGGAAAAATTAAAGTTTTAGAAGTAGGCTGTGGCAGCGCTGGTAATCTTTGGATGTTAGCCGAGGAAGGCTTCAACACTTACGGTATTGATTATTCAAAAAAATCCATCGATATATCAAAAAAAATTATAAGAAATAAAAACCTAAATTCAAAATTTGCTGTTTGTAATATGAAAAAACTTCCGTTTAGAAAAAATTATTTTAATTGTATTGTGGATATTTTTTCTTCAACAAACTTAAATTCAAATGAAGGTAATATTTTTTTAAAAGAGGTTTCTAGAACTCTTAAAAAAGGAGGATTATTTTTTTCATATTTTCCATCAAAAAATTCAAAAATGTTTAAATCAAAAAATAAAGTACTAATTGATAAAAACACTATATTTAACTTAAAGGAAAAAAAAAGTGTATATAAAATTAAAAATTTTCCTTTTCGTTTTCATAGTAAAAAAGAGTACAAAAAATTATTTATAAAAAATAATTTAAAAGTGATTTATTCAGAAGAATTAAAAAAAACTTATTTTAATGGTAGAGATAATTTTGATTTTTTAGTTTTTGAAGGTTTAAAAAAATAATTTTTAAGATTAGTTGAAATAAATGATTATAAAAAATCGACCTTTTATAATTGGAGAAGTTGCTTCTGCTCACGAGGGCAATTATCTTAATGCAATCAAGATTGGTAAAGCAGCTTATAAGGCAGGCGCAGACGGTGTAAAGTTCCAATTATTTAAATGTGATGCCTTGATGAGCTCAAAGAATCCTCAATATAATAAATTTAAGCAACTAGAGATAAAACAAAATGACTGGATCAAAGTATTTAAAAAATTTGATAAAAAAAATTTTTTAATTGTGGAGGCTTTTGACATTGAGAGTTTAATCTTTGCTATAAATTTAAAAATTTTTAAAATGATAAAAATACCATCTACTTGTTTGGCAAATATAAATATGCTTCAAGCTCTTAAAAATTTTGATAAAACCATCATTCTTGCATCGGGAGGAGCAAGCTTAGCAGAAATAAATTTTGCTCTAAAACATTTGAAAAAGAAAAGAAAAGACATTGTGATTATGGCCGGTTTTCAAAATTTTCCAACAAAAATTGAGGACACAAAGCTTTCTCAAATAAAACTTTTGAAAAAAAATTTTAAAACAATTATTGGGTATGCAGATCACACCGACTCAAATATAAGCTTTTTTCCCTACACAATACCTATAATGGCATTTACAGCAGGAGCTGACATAATCGAGAAACATATTACCCTGGACAGAAAAAAAAAAGGAACTGATTATCAATCTTCATTAAATCCAAATGAATTCAAAAAATTTACCGATTTGTTAAAAAAATCTTTTTATACTTTCTCCAAAGAAAAATGGGAATTAACTAAAGCAGAGAAAAACTATAGAAAATTTAATAAGATTTTTGCTGTTGCTAAAAAAAATCTTAAGAAAGGTATTAAGATACAGCAAAAAGATGTTCTCTTTAAGAGAACAAATAAATCAGGAATAACTCCAGATAAGATTTACCAAATCGTAGGAAAAAAATTAAAAAAAGATAAAGAATTTGACGAAATTATTCTCACAAAAGATCTAAATTAATGAAAAAAAAAACATTAATTCTTATAGCTGTAAGATTAAAATCAAAAAGGTTAAAAGACAAAGCATTACTCAAACTTTATGACGAATCTTTAATAATCAAACTTACAAAACGTCTAAAAAAAGCAAAATTATGTTCAAAAATAATTTGGTGTACGTCTAATTTAAAAAGTGATGACCGACTTGCGGTTTTAGCAAAAAAAAACGGTATTAAAATTTTTAGAAATGATCCACTTGATGTAATGAAAAGATTTATTTTAGCTGCAAAAAGATACAAAGCAGATAATATTGTAAGGGTAACCGGAGACAATCCCCTTACAGACCCTGAGATAATAGATTATATGGTCCAAAACCATTTAAAAAAAAATTTAGATTATACATCTTGTAATTCCATTCCTTTTGGAACTAGATCAGAAATAATAAGTATCAAAGCTCTTAAGAGATGCCATAAAATGTTAGAAGATCCAAAATCTAGTGAGTATATGACTTGGATGTTAAACAGGCCTAAATTTTTTAAGGTTGAAGACTTAAAATGTCCGGACAAAAAAATTCAAAGGCCTGAAATATCTTTAACAGTTGATTATTCAAAAGATTTTAAAAATTTAGAAACAATTTTCAATCACTATAAAGGAAATGTACCTTCCTTAAGTTCTTTAATTAAGTGGATCGATAGTCAAAAAAAACTACTTTTAAAATTAAAAAAAAAAAGAAAAGTAAAAAAACCAAAAAATATTAACGTAAATTTTAAGTGTAAATATATCTAATTTTATCAAATCAATGAAAAAAAAATTAAAAAAAGTGTCTGTTATAGGACAAGGATTTGTTGGTTTACCAATGTCAATAGCTATTGCAAGCGCTAGAGACAGTAAAGGCAAAAGTATATTTAATGTCCTTGGTATTGAAAAAAATAATTCAAAAGGAAAGAATTTAAAAATGGCAATTAATAATGGGTCTTTACCTATTAAATGTAATGATAGAAAAATTTATCAGAAATTTAAAAAAGTTAAAAAAGTTGGAAATTTTCATTTGTCAACGGAACTCAAGGATATAAAAAATAGTAAAGTAATAATTGTAAGTATAAACTTCGAGATAAATATAAAAAATAGATATCCATTTTATGAATTAAAAATGTTTTTTAATGCCTTAGCAAAATTAATTTCAAAAGAAACTCTTATTATAGTAGAAACCACTTTACCACCTGGAACTTGTGATAGAATAATTTATCCAATTCTAAAATCGAATTTTATTAAAAGAGGATTTAATGAAGACGATATTTTGCTTTCATATTCTTATGAAAGAATTATGCCTGGATATAATTATTATGATTCTATAATTAATAATTATAGAGTTTTTTCAGGAATAAATGCAAAATCAAAAAAAAATTGTAAAAATTTCTTAAGTAAAGTTTTAAATACTAAAAAATTTCCGTTAACCCTGTTAAATTCTAATACAGAATGTGAATTTACAAAAATTTTGGAAAATTCTTATCGATCCACTAACATTGCTTTTATTGATGAGTGGACTAAATTCTCTCAATTAGCAAACGTTGATATTTACAATGTAATTACTGCGATTAAAAAAAGAGATACGCATAAAAATATAATGCGACCTGGGCTTGGAGTAGGAGGATATTGTTTAACAAAAGACCCGTTATTTGCAATTACTTCAGCTAAAAAAATTTTTAAAGGTAAATCAAATTTTCCTTTTGTTGAGCTTACTATGAAAACAAATAGAAATATGCCTTATACATCAATTAAATATATTAAAGAAAAAATTGGAAAAATTAAAAATAAAAAGATTTTAATTCTTGGCCTAAGTTATAGAGAGGGAATTGGTGATTATAGAAGTAGTCCAAGCGTATTTCTCTATAAAAAATTAAAAAATTTAGGAGGAAGAATTTTTGCAGATGATCCATTAATAAAATCTGAAGAGATTGAGGAATTAAATAAAATATTTAAAAAAAAAAGAAAATCTCATAAATATGACGCTGTAATTTTTTGCACACCTCATCGTGAATATAACAACTTGAATTTAAAATTATTTTCAAAAAAAACAGCAGTTATTGATCTAAATAATGTTTTGTCCGAAAAAAATAAAAATAAATTGATGAAGTTAAAAATTAAACTATTCACTTTAGGAAAAAACTAATGAAAAAAATTCTAGTAACAGGAGCTGCAGGTTTTATAGGAAACCATCTAATAAGCAAAATAGCTGATATGAAATATGAATTAATTTTGATAGATAATTTTTCAAGAGGAAAGAAAGACAAAATTTTTAAAGAAAATTTGAGAAATAAAAATGTAAAGTTAATTAATTTAAATTTAACAAAACCTTACAAACTAAAGTTTAAAAACATTAAATATGTTTTTCATCTTGCTGCAAAAGTAGGTGTTAAAAATGTTATTAAAAAACCTAGCCAAACCATTAACGATAATTTGTTAATGTTAATAAATACAATCGATGCTATTAAACATCAAAATAAACAAGCTAAATTTATTTTCTTCTCAACTAGTGAAGTTTATTCACCTCTAATAGATGCAAATGTAGCAGAATTTCCACTTAAGGAAGATGTAAATTTAATTATCAAAAAAGATATACAAGTAAGAGACTCTTATTATATTTCAAAACTAGTCGGTGAAAAAATTGTCGAACTAAGCGGATTACAATATTTAAACTTGAGACCACACAATATTTACGGAACAAGAATGGGATTTTCACATGTTATCCCAGAGTTAATAAAAAGATTTATGTTAAAATCAAAAAAAATTAAAATATTTTCACCGTCTCACACAAGAGCTTTTTGTTATGTAGACGATGCAATAAGTCAGATGGTAAATTTGGCTATTAATAAAAATGTTATAAACAAAACGTTAAATATTGGAAATAATAGTGAAGAAATAAAGATAATTGATTTAGCATATAGAATTAAAAAAATACTTAATAGCGAAAAAAAAATTATTAGAGGGCCTGTCACACCTGGTTCTCCAAGAAGAAGAACACCTGATTTAAAATTAACTAAAAAATATTTTAATTATTCAAAATTTATAAATCTTAATGAAGGTTTAAAAAAATATATATATTGGTTTCTAAATTCTTAATTTAATGATTTTAATTTCAGGTAGTTCAGGTTTTATAGGAAAAGAGCTTATTAAATTATTAAAAAAAAAAAAATTAATTTTAAAAAAATTAAAACTAAAGACATTTTAAGAAAAAAAAAATCTTTTTTTGAAAATGTAAGTATTTTCATCCACTTAGGTTTCAATTTTCATAGAAAAAAAAAAACGAATAAATTTGATAATAATTTACAAATTATGAAATCTATTATTAAACACGCGGAAAGTTTCAGATACAAAATTATTTTCCCAAGTACCGCTTCATACAAATACTTTGGGAATAAGAAAATAATTTCTAAAAAAATCTACCCTTTTGATAAATACGCGTTATCAAAAATTAATTGTGAAAACTTATTAAAAAAAAGCTTTAAAAGAAAAAAAATTGATATTACAATTTTGCGAATTTTTAATGTTTATGGGGCAAATCAAAAAAAAGGTTGGCTAATTCCAGATTTACTTAATAAGTTTTTAGATAAAAATATAAAAACTATAAAATTAAAATATTATTTAAACACTAGAGATTTTATACATATTAGTGATGTTGTAATAGCAATATTTAAAACTATAGACTTAGAAGGTTTTAATATTTTAAATATTGGAACTGCAAAAGAAACAAAAATTATAAAAATCGGAAAATTAATTTCAAAATTTTTAAAATCAAATAAAAAGTTACAACTGGTTGATCAAAAATCAAAAAAAAATTATATGTCTAAAGCTAATATTACACTTACAAAAAAAAAATTAAAGTGGATACCTAAAATTAAAATTCAAAATGGCTTAAAGAAGATAATCAATGATAAAATTAGGTAAAAAGGAAATTAAGATATTTTGCGAAAAATCAAAATCAAAAGGAAACGGTCATTTCATACGTTCAAGAAGATTATATAATCTGCTTAAAAAAAAAGGATTTAATTGTTCTTTAGCAGTAAATAACTCTTCCAAAGAGATCAATCGAAAGATAAAAAAGTCAAAAAATCAATTTTTTCTAATTTTAGATTATAAAAACTACAATAAAATTCATTTACAAAAAAATAAAAAAATACTTAAAACAATAGTAGTAGAAAATTTAAATAAAAAAACTTTTTACAAAAATATAAATATTTTTCCACTTGATGTTCAATATCGACCATATTCCGGTCCAGCGTATTATCAGTATCCTAAAGAATTTTATGATCCTAAATTAAATTTAAAAATAAGAAAATTTAAAAAAAAAAAAATATCAATTTTAATAGTCCAAGGCGGCACTGATGCTAATAATATTACAAAGTCATTAGTACAAAATATTACCAAAAAAAAATTTAATTTTGGTGTGAAATTTATTGTAAAAACTAATAATCTTAATTCTTTAAAAAAAATTAAGTCACTAGATAATACTTATTTAGTAGGGAGGGTAAAAAATATATTTACAGTCTTAAAAAATATTGACATAGCAGTATCTGCTTGTGGAGGATTTGCTTATGAGTTAGGTTATTTAGGTATTCCATCAATTCATGTTACATCAGAAAAAAGGGAAATTATTAGGGCAAAATTATTCAAAAAAAAAAAACTAGGAGCATTTTTCTATCCAAAAAATATTAACAAAATTTTTGATGAAATTAACAAGATTTATTATAAAAAAACCTATAGAGAAATGATAATCAAAAACAGAATAAATTTTTTTAGAAAAAAAAATAAAATACTAAATCTATTTCAGAATTATGAAAACGTTAAAACTAGGTAATAAAAAAATCAGTGATTTAAGCTCACCATACTTTATAGCTGAGGTAGGGGTTAATCATGAAAACAACTTAAATAGAGCTAAAAGACTAATCTATCTTGCAAAAAAGGGAGGGGCTGATGGAGTAAAGTTTCAGACTTATAAAGCTGAAAAAATCGCTTGCAAGAAAAGCCCTTATTATTGGGACATAAAAGAGATACCTGTAAAAAGTCAATACAAACTGTTCAAGAAATTTGATAAATTTGGAGTTAGAGAATATAAAATTTTAAAAAAATACTGTGACAAATTAAAAATTGATTTTCTCTCAACTCCTTTTGATTTAGAAGCTGTAGATTATTTAAAAAAGCTTGTGCCTTTTTTTAAAGTCGCATCAGCAGATATAACAAATTTCCCATTAATAAAAAGAATTTGCTTAACAAATAAACCAATAGTTTTATCAACTGGAGCCTCTACATTAAAAGAAATTGAAAATACAATTAAATTTATAAAAAAAAATAATTCTAAAACTCAGGTAATTATTTTACATTGTGTTCTTAGTTACCCCACAAAATATGATAATGCTCATTTAGAGATTATAAAAAATTTATCAGTAAAATTTCCAAAAAATATAATTGGTTTGTCTGATCACACAATGCCAGATGAGAATATGGCAGTCTTGACGTCAGCTTATATTCTTGGAGCAAGAGTTATAGAAAAACATTTTTCTGATAAAAAAGGTAAAAAAGGTAACGATCATTTTCACTCTTTAGATTATAAAGATTTACGTAAGTTCATTAAAAAAATATCTTTCCTAAGAAAAATAATTAAAAAAACAAATGGAAGACCTCTATTACAAGGTGAAAATATTTCAAGACAAAATGCCAGGAGAAGTATAGTTACTTTAGGTAAAATCAGCAAAGGACAAAAACTTACTTATAAAAACCTTATTATGAAACGACCTGGCACAGGGATAAGTCCTATAAGTTTAAAAAAGATAATTGGAAAAGTTGCTAAAAAAAATCTAAAAGATGATCACATTTTGAAGTTTTCAGATTTTAAATGATAAGAAATACCTCAAAAAATATTTTTGTAATAATGGTTGGAGGATTAGGTGCTAGGTTGAGGCCTTATACTTACTCATTGCCAAAACCATTATTAACAGCAAGTGGAATTTCTCCTCTAGAAAATAGTATTAAAAATATTAAAAAAGAAAGCAATACTAGCAAGATTTATTTAGTTGTTGGATACAAAAAAGATACATTTAAAAATTGGGTAAAAAAAAAGAAATTAAAAAATATTAGTTTTATTTCTGAAAAAACACCACTTGGTACCGCTGGATCTCTTAAAAATTTTGTAAAAAAAAAATTTAAAAATTTAGTATTAATAAATGGTGATTTATTCTTTCAAATTAATTTCAAAACTTTAATGAATCACCATAAAAAAAATAACTTTGAAGCTACAATATGTACAAAAAAAAATATTACTAGTATTCCTTATGCAATATTAAAAAAGAAAAATAATAAAGTTTTTTTTCAAGAAAAGCCAAAAATATCTCACATTATAAATACTGGAATATATGTTTTAAATAAAAGTTTTTTAAAAAAATTTTTTTCTTCAAAGCAAAATTTTAAAAAAAAAGTATTTAATATGCCTGATCTAATTAATCATGTAACAAAGAATAAATTAGGGGTATATAATATTGGTAGTAAGTGGATAGATATTGGAAATATTTATGATTACAAAAAAGCTTCTAGAGAAATAAAATTTTGGTGAAATGTTGAAAAACTACTCAATTGCTTGTGTAATTCCATCAAGATCTCAAGGTGACCAAATAAATAATTTAAATTTTTTATATGTTGGAGAAAAAATGCTTTTAGAATTTACAATTATTTCAGCATTAAAGTGTAATATTTTTCAAAAGGTTTTTGTAATATTTGATAATGTAAAATACAAAAATTTTTTTGAAAAAAAATATAATATTTCAGGAATTATAGACAAAAAAAGAAATGTAGATTTTACGAAATTGATAAGAAAATATAAAAAAAAATATTTCGAATCCTTTAATGATTTGTGTGTTTTATTTCCAAATGCACCTTTTAAAAATGAAAAAACAATTTTTAAGATGTATTTAGAATTTAAGAAAAAAAAATTAAATTTCTTAATCTCGGGATGTGAATTAGATAATAATCACTATTTTAAAAATGATAACTTTTATGTACCAATTTCAAAAAAAAAAATTAAAAAAAAATCAAAAATATTTTTTATTTCAGGTGGTATAAATTTTTTTAGAGGAAATTTTAAAAATTACGATAATTACACACTTAATATAAATAAAAAAAATTTATACCTACTTAATAGTCATGAAGGCTTTTCTATTTATACTTTGTATGATTTAATTTTATCTAGCACAATTAATGATATAGACTATTCTATAATTAATAATTTACTAAAAAAAAAATAATATGTCAGATAATAGAGAGCTAAAAAAAATAATTTCAAAAGAAAATAAAGTTTTAAAAGGCTCAGCTTTTCTTACTGATGATCTGAAAAAAAAAAAAGATAGAGAAAGATACATGTATGAGAATATGAGTGAAAATTTAGCATACATAGAGGCTAAGAAAAAGTTTAATGATAAAGAAAAATTACTAGAAGAGTTTAAACAAAAATACAAATCTTATAGAGAAAAATGGAATGGACAACCATCGAATTGTATAAAAAATAAATATCTTAAAGAAGATCTTAGAAAAAATAATATTAATCCTTTGTGTGTAGATATAGAGGTAGCTTCTATTTGTGATTTAGCTTGTCCATTTTGTTATAGAGAATTTATTGTAACCCCTGATAAAATAATTAATGATGAGCTTTGTTATGATTTAATTGATCAAGCTGCATCATTAGGCGTGCCAAGCATGAAATTTAATTGGAGAGGAGAGCCATTACTTAATCCAAAAATTTATGATTACATAAAGTACGCCAAAAAAAAAGGGATACTAGAAACAATTATAAACACTAATGCCACTAATCTGACCGAGAAAAACTCTGAAAAATTAATTGAATCTGGATTAGATTTAATAATTTATTCCTTTGATGGAGGATCAAAAAAAACATATGAAAAAATGAGGCCTGGTAGATTTAAACATAATTCTTTTGAAAAAGTATATAGCAACATAAAGAATTTCAAAAAAACTAGAGACCGATTAAATGCAAAACTCCCTTTTACAAAAATTCAAATGATTTTAACAAAAGATACTTTCAGCGAAGTTAATAATTTTTTTAAGCTTTTTAATGATTATGTAGATGATGTAAGTGTGAATCAGTATTCGGAAAGAGGCGGAGCAATATCTGACTTAAGTGATTTAGATAAAAAAAAATATGATAAACTTTTAGAAAAATATAACCTTCCTAAAAATACACCTTATATGAAAGACATTCATGGAGATTTAAGTATTTCCAAAGGAAGAGAACCCTGTAAGCAGCCATATCAAAGACTTCTTGTTACATACGAGGGAAAAGTTGCAATGTGTTGCTATGATTGGGGAGCTAACCATACTGTAGGATTTACTAATAAAAAAGCATTCTCTAATGAGTCGGATTATGATCAAATTGTCGAAAGCGTAAAGAATAAAAAAAAAGGTTTTGAATTGTTAAAGGATATAAAACCAGGTAAAAACTGGAATTCACCAAAAAAAAAAGTTGAAACACTAAAAGAAATTTGGCTTGGCGATGAAATTAATAAAGTTAGAAAAAATCATTGTGATGGAACAGGCGAAAATGTTGCTATTTGTGAAAAATGCACATTTAAAGATGTTTATAAATGGTCGCAATAAAAACCATTTAAAAATCTTAGAAAAATGTTAATTTTTTTAATTATATGAAACAATATTTAAAAGTTCAGAGTGATAGAAAAAAATATCACATTAATCCTTTCAAGAATACGGTACATCGTTCTTCATTGTTCGCACCTTCAATGCACAATGCTGATACATGGATTACTTTCGTTAATCATTTTTTGATTAAAAGAAACTATAAGTCAGTTGCTCTTAAATTAACTGCAATAGGAAACAAAGGAAATCTTTTAGATACCCAAACGATTGAGATATCAGAACCAAAAGTTTACGCATTTAATTTGAGTTCAGTCTTTAGTAAGTTTAAAGCTTTGAATTATTTAATAGAATTTTACTCAGATAAAAATTTATTTGTTCCTTTTCCTGCAGTCATAGTTTCACATGTAGGTAAAGGTTTTTGTAATGTTGTTCATGCATACAATAGAATTTTAAATGATGCATTTGAAAATGATAATATTAATGAAAAGAGTGTTGCTGAGTCCTCTATCGATGTTTTAAACAATAAAAAATTTGACACTTTTTTTAATTTAGCTTCCGGTATGTCAGAGATAAAAGGTGACTTAGATATTTTTTATGAAAAAGATAACAAAAAAATAAAAAAAAAAATTAAAGTGTCTATCCCAAGGTTAAGTTTTAAAACTTTTTACCTCTCTAAAATCCTTCCCTCATGTGCTGAAGGCGGAACAGTTAAAATAAATCAACCTAAACCTGATCTTTTTTTTGGCAGGATGCTTGCGGGAAGAGTAAATAAAAGAACTAAAGCCTTTAGTTCTAATCACTCGTTTTATGATTGCTCAAAGACTAAAGAATATTTTAATTCAAAAGAGAGTTATAGGACTTATCCTTATTTTAAAGAATTTATTAATCGGATAATTTTTTATCCGATTATGAGCAAAAGTAACTTAAATATTACAGTTGAATTTAAAAATAAAAATAAAATAATAAAGTCAAATATTTTTAAGTTTAAAACAAACTCTAAAAGACCATTAAATATTAATGTAAGTGACATAATTAATAAATTAAAATTAAATAATATAAATGCTTTCACGGTCAAAGCTGTTTCATCAAAAGGTAAAATTCCTACAAGAGTTAATCATCAACTTGTTTACGGCGGTGATAATACCGCAGAGGCTCTTGACTGTTCAATCAATGTATCATTAACAAACGATACTATTTTTACTCCTCCTTATAAAAAAAGTTTTATTTGGGGAGCTGCTTTAAAAAATAATGATTACAAATCAGAAATTGGTTTTTGTTTTAAAAAAAATAGTGGTGAAAAAGAAACTGTTGAAATAGATTTTTACGATGAAAATGGAAAGATTAAAACTGAGAAATTCTCACTTAATCCATCGGAATCAAAAATTATTGCGCTAGAAAAATTTGTGAATATAAGTAAAGAGTCACAATATCTTTGGTACGTAGCTAAATCCAATAGGCCAGATTTAAATGCTTATTCAGTACATAAAAATTTAACTACAAACAATGCTTCTGGCGAACATAATTTTTAGTTAAACAAAAAAATTCTCTTTTACACTCAATGAAAATACTCTCAATAACATTAGAAAAATGTTCTGGTTGCGCAATAATGATTGATGATAAAATTATTTTTTCATCTAGCGAGGAAAGATATACTAGAGTTAAATCTGACTCGTCTTTTCCTAAAAAATCTATAGATGCAGCATTAAAATTTTGTGATTTAAAAGGGAGAGATTTAGATAAAGTATTAATTTGTTCAAATGGAATTAGTTTATATGCATCTCTATTAAATTTATATTCATCTCAAACTGTTTCAGATCAGTTAAATATGATGAAGAATTATTGGGAACCAAAACTTGTTGATAATAAGAAAGTTAATTTTTTATATTTTTTAAAAGATAAAATTCAGTATAATAAATATCCATTTAATACAAAATTTGCAAAAAGATTCAAATTCTTAAATAAAAATTTTAAAATTAAAATTGATCAAAATGATGAAAAAAAACCTTATCAATCTGATAAAAATGCCAATGAAGTTTCAGATTTTTTTAAAGATATAATCAGTGATTATCTAAATGTTGATAAGAGCATTATTCATCATATAGATCATCATACATGTCATGCAGCATATGCTTTTCATGCAAGTCCTATAAGAAAAAATAAGACTATGGTTGTGACAGCAGATGCTTTTGGAGATTATTTAAGTGGCAGTATTTCTATATATAATAAGAGTCTTCAAAGGATCAAAAGATTAAAAACTTACAGTCATAGAAATCTTCAAATAGCTAGAATTTATAGATTTACCACTCTTTATTTAAAAATGTTAGCAGATTCACATGAGTACAAAGTTATGGGTTTAGCCCCATATTACACTGGACCGATGAGAGAAAAGGTAGAAAAAGTTTTTCTTAAAATGCAATCAATAAAAGGTATTGATTTTATATTTAATAAAAAAATTAAAAATATTTATTATTTTTTAGAAAATAATTTAAAAAAATTTAGATTTGATCATATTTCAGCAGGTTTACAACTTTTTACAGAAAGATTGTTAGTTACGTGGTTTAAAAACTTGATAAAAAAATTTAAAGTGAACCATGTAGTTTTTTCTGGTGGAACTTCTATGAACGTAAAAGCAAATATGGAAATTTCAAAAATTAAAGGCTTAAAAAATATTTTTATTTGTGGGTCGGGAACAGATGATACTTTGCCAATTGGAGCGTGTTACTATTGGGCTGAAAAAAATAATATTAAAACAATTCCTCTTAAAAATATGTATTTAGGGACTGAGGCAGATTATTCTCAAAAAGATTTAAAAATTTTTTCCAAATATTCGATTAAAAAAATTAATAAAGTAGATCAGGTATTAAATGCTTTACTTAAACATCAAATCATTGCTGTTTGTAGAGGAAGAGCAGAGATGGGGCAACGATCATTAGGAAATAGAAGTATTCTAGCAGATCCAAGAAAAATTGAGAATGTTACTAGAATTAATAAAGCAATTAAGCAAAGAGATTTTTGGATGCCTTTTGCACCAGTTATTTTGGAAAAATATCAAAAAATATTGATAAAAAATCCTAAAAAAATAAAATCTCCATATATGACAATGGCTTTTGAAACTAAAGAAATAGCCGAACAATACATTCCAGCTGCTATACATCAAGCAGACAAAACTGCTAGAGCGCAATTACTTGAAAGAAATGAAAATAAAGATTTATGGGATTTAATTAATCTGTTTTATAAAAAAACAAAAGTTCCGGCTTTATTAAATACCTCATTCAACCTTCACGGGTTTCCAATAGTTAATAATATTCATGATGCAAAATTTGTTTTTGAAAAATCAGATTTAACCGCTTTATGGTTAAATAATCATTTAATTGAAAAAAAATTAGATGAAAATATTTAATTTTTTAAAAGATCTATATATTAAGTAATAATTTTTACTGTAAAATCGTCAACTTAAAATAAAGTATTAGTTCAAAGATCAAAAATAAATTAATGAAAATTTCTAAGTTTATAACTTTTCTAAAAGAGATTATTTTTGAGACTAAATTTATATTCTCAAAACCAAAAAAAACTCAAATATTATTATATGATCAAGGAAAAAAGTTTAACGATCAAATTAAAAAAACTCTAAAAAAAAAAACTGTTTCCATTCTTTACGTAAGAATGGAAGAAATAAATTTATACGTTTTATTTAAAATTTTTATACAGTTTAAATTTTTAAATGGAAAAAAACTACTCCTTAATTATCTATTAGAGTATTGTAAGATAGTTAAACCCGATTGGATCATTACATCTATTTATTGGGATTTAAAATTTTATGAACTTAAAAATGAACTGAATAGAAAAATTAAATTTGTAATAGTACAAAGAATGCCATTTTATAAAGGGCTGTTACCTATTTTTAAAAAAAAACAGAACGTGGACCTTTTCTTTTGTTATGATTATGCTTCAAAAAATAATTATAGCACTATAATTGATGCTAAATTCATAGAAATAGGATCTTTTAGTAGTAATTTTTATCCAAAAGAAAAAAAAAAGAATAGTAAAGACATTTTATTTATATCTGGTTTCAAGGAAAATTTTTTAAATATGGGTCCAGAAAATATACTTTTTAAAAATGTCAAACAAGAGAGAGAAATAATAACCCATTTAAATAAATTTACAAAAGAAATTAATATCAATTTTAAAATATTATTAAAACCAAATGTTGAATCAAATAGTTACTCTAATCAATTTCAAATTTCTAAGGATTTCTTAATTTATAATAATGGAGAAAATGCTTACAAGACACTCGATAATTTCGCATTTATTCTTTTAACTAATTATAGTGCTATGTGTTATGAGGCGGCGGCAAGAGGTTTGAAATATGCTATTATTCCTATCCAATCTAATCCTGAAAATAACTTAAACAAAAATTTTTTTAATATTTACTTTGGTGAAATAGATTATTTAAATTTTAAAAATTTTCTAGTCACATTATATGATGACACCAAGGAAAGTTTTTTTAAAAAATATAATCAAACCTACACGAATTGTGTATTTGATGAACAAAACAAAATCTTTAGATCCTATATTAATTAATAAGATTCATGAACACATTTTTTAAAACTTTTAATTTACTTCCAGAAGCTTATAAAAAAAGATCTATAATTTTTGGTTTTCTTCTTTCGATTGCAACAATTCTCGAAACCTTAGGTATAGGCTTAATATTCCCTCTTATAGATTTAATTGTTAATGATAAATTTACAAAAAATCTTTTTGGAATAGATTTAATGTCTATTTCAAGAAAATATGAAAAAGAAGAGCTTATATCAAATTTTTTAATCTTTTATATTTGTTTGATTGTATTTAAATCTTTATATTTAATTGTATTCGCTTACTGGTACAACAAGTTTTCTCAAAGTCTTTACAAAAATTTAAGTGAAAAACTATTAAGAATATATACTAGTAAAGACTTTTCTTTTTATTTTAAAAAAAATTCTTCAGAGCTTTTAAGAAATGTTGTTTTAGAATGTAAAAATGTTGGTTCCATGGCCTTGCAATACTTAAAAGTTATAGTGGAATTGGTTTTGAGCTTGAGTATAATTTTCATAATTTTTTATGTTGATCCTTTTATTGCCTTGATTACTTTTGGTATATTCTTATTTTTTTCAATTTTTTATTTTTCATTGGTAAAAAAAATAATTTATAAATACGGTTTAGTAAGACAAGCCACTTCGGGAGAAAAAATCAAAACTCTACAAGAAACATTTAATGGTATCAAAGATATTAAATTAAAATCTTTAGAAAAATTTTTTCATAATATTTACCAAGACTCAATTGAAAGATTTACTACTGCAGCTTATAAACAAAATACTTTACTAGAGCTACCAAAAATTATTATAGAATTAGTTTTCTTAATTATTGTTTGTTTAATTGTATTAATTCAATCACTTAATAATTCAAACTTTGATGCAATTATACCTGTATTAGGTTTATACGCAGCAGTAGCTTTAAAGCTAATACCAAGTATTACAAAATTTCTATCTTTTTCTCAAAATATTCAAAGTCTAAAACCTTCTATCGATTTAATAAATTTGGAAATGAAAAATGAGAAAAAATTAAAAAGTGAAAATACAAAAAAACTATCAGAAAATATTGATTTTCAAAATAATATTTCTATTAAAAATATAATTTTTAATTATGAGGGTAAAAAAAAATTATTTGATAATTTTAATCTAATAATAGAAAAAAATTCATTTTTTGGAATTATTGGAAAAAGTGGAAGTGGTAAGTCGACACTTATAGACTTAATTACAGGAATTTTAAAACCTGTGTCAGGAGAAATTTTAGTTGATAAAAAAAATATTGACTTAGATATTTCTATATGGAGAAACAAAATCGGTTATGTTTCCCAAAATATATTTTTAATAGATAACTCGATAAAAAAAAATATTGCGCTTGGTGTTCCGGAAGATAAAATTAATGATAAAGAGGTAATCAAAAGCTGTAAAGAAGCAATGATTTATGACTTCGTAAACTCTTTAGAGCAAAAATTTGATACTAAAATTGGTGAAAAAGGAATAAAATTATCCGGAGGTCAAATTCAAAGGTTAGCTATAGCGAGAGAGTTATATAGAAAACCGGAAATCTTAATTTTAGATGAAGCCACAAGTGGGTTAGATGAAAAAACAGAGGATGAAATTTTGAATTTACTTGATAAATTGAGAGATAAAATTACTGTTATTATTGTTTCTCACAGAAAAAATACCATAAAAAATTGTGACAAGATTTTAAATTTATCATAAGCAAATTAAACGTCTAATGATTTTAAAAAATAAAAACATTCTTGTTACTGGTGGAGGAAAAGGTATAGGCTTTTCAACAATTCAAGATGCAATAAAAGAAGGTGCTTTCGTTTACGCAATTATAAAATCAAAAGAGGATGTTAAAAAATTTAAAAATAAAGATAAGATAAAAATCTTTTGCGGAAGTGTTACTGATAGAAAGTTAATAGATAAAATATTTAGGATATCTATAAAAGACAAAAGAATAATAAGCGGTGTAGTAAATAACGCTGGAATTAGACAAAGACTAAAATTTTCAAAAATAAATAAAAAAAAACTAAGTGAAATTTTTGAAATAAACTTTTATTCTATATTCTACATTATGCAAACTTTTTCTAATTATCTTTCAAAAAAAAAAAAATCAGGCTCAATAGTTAATATTGGATCGATAGTAGGTAAAAATGGATTTTCTCAATTGGTAGGTTATGCATCGACAAAGAGTGCTATTGAAGGTCTAACTAGAAGTTTTGCAATAGAAATGGCAGGAAAAAAAATTAGAGCTAATGTTATTAATCCTGGCTTTGTAAAAACATCTTATTATAAAAAATTTAAAAGAAAAAAAAAATTATATAATTGGACTTTATCAAGAACTTCAATGAAACGATGGGGCGAGCCATCTGAAATCTCAAGTGTGATAAATTATTTACTTTCAGACAAATCAGAATATATTACAGGAGAGTGCCTAAATGTTGATGGAGGTTGGATAAGTCCATGAAAAAAAATAATGTATTAATATTAATTCCAGCAAGATTAAATTCAAGAAGATTACCGGCTAAGGCGTTGCTGCCAATTAATAATCTTCCTTTAATTATTCACGTATATAAAAGAGCAAAACTTGCAAAAAAAGCAGACGAGGTGATTATTTGCTGTGATGAAAAAAAAATTTATAATGTAGCTAAAAAGTATGGTGCAAAAGCCATACTTACGTCTCAACATCACAAAAATGGTACGGAGAGAATATGTGAGGCTTACAAAAAAATAAAGAAAAATTATAAATTAGTAGTTGATGTACAAGGAGATGAACCTCTCTTAAGTCCAGCTCACATAGATAGAGTAATCTCATTTCATTTAAAAAATTTAAAATCTGATATAGTTCTTCCAAATCTAAAGTTAAAAGCTGGAAATAACACGAATATTGTCAAAGTTGTTGCAAATAAAAAAAACGATGTTTTATACTTATCTAGAGCAAATATTCCTTATCAATTTAAAGAGCAGAATAAATATATAAAAAAACATTTATCAATTATATCTTTTAAGCCGGAGGCTTTAATTAAATTTTCAAAATCTGGAAGGTCTGATTTAGAAAAAATTGAAGACGTAGAATTGTTGCGTGCTTTAGACATTGGATTAAAGATTAAAACAATTAACATGACCGGAGATAGTTTTTCAGTTGATGTTTTTGAAGATTATCAGAAAGCAAAATATAAAATTAAAAAAGATAAATATTTTAAACTTTACAATTAATTTTAATTACATTGAAACTAGAATATAAAATTAACAATCAAAAACACTCTGTTATTTTTTGTAAAAAAAATAGGATATCTAATATTGTAAAATCTTTGAACAAAATTCAATCAGATAAAAATGTTTTATTTATTTACGATAAAAAAATTGAAAAAAAAATAGTGGAGGATGTATTTGACGAATTAAAATTAACTGGCAGTAATTTAGTTAAAATTGAATGCGACGGAGATAAATTAAATAAAAATGAAAAACTGTTATTTAAGATTTTAGATGTATTGCTCGCTAATAATTTTACTAAAAGATCAATAGTAATTTCTTTTGGAGGAGGTGTAATCGGAGATGTTTCAGCTTTGGCAAGTAGTTTGTATTTAAGAGGACTAAATTATGTTTGTATTCCTACTACAATGACTGCAATTGTTGATAGTTCAATTGGAGGAAAGACCGCAATCAATTACAAAGGAATTACTAATTCGCTAGGGACATATTATCATCCAAAAATAGTTTTTATTTTAGAACATGTAATAAATAATTTACCTGAACGTGAATATAATGCTGGAATAGCAGAGGTAATAAAATGTGGAATAATTGGTGATCAAAAAATAATAAAATTACTTAAAGTAAATAAAGATAAAATATTAAGTCGAAACATAAACTATGTTTTTAAAATGTGTTACCTAACTTTAAAAACTAAAATAAATTTTTTTTTAAGTGATATATATGAAAAAAATAAAAGACTATCATTAAACTTTGGCCATACATTTGCCCATGCTATTGAAATGGCATTAGAACAAAAAAGAAAAAAAGATTTGATAAGACACGGCGAGGCAGTTGGGTTAGGAATGTTATGTGAGGTATTTTATGAGAAAAAAAAAAAGACTCTGTCTACAATACAATAAAAGATCTTCTACAATCGTATAATTTACCGATAGTTGTAAGTAATAAACAAATTCCTATTAGAAAAACCATTTTACAAAATTTAATTTATCAAAAAATATTTCTTGATAAGAAAAAATTAAATAAATACCCTAGATTTATTTCAATAAAAAAATATTCTTCTAGTGTTGCTAAAGAAATAAAAGATTTCAATCTTTTAAACGATACTATTTTACATATTATAAAAAATTAATAATGTCTTCTAATCAGATTAGTTTAATTAAAAAGACAAAAAAATTTATTTCAATTTTTCAAACAAAAAATTTCGGACCATACAATAACTCAATATTTTATTTAGGAAACACAGCTACCTATGTAGGTTCATACATTCTTGACAGTCTTTCAAAAAAAAAAAAAAATTTTTTTTCAAATTTTTTGATAATTCTTAAAGATTTTCTATACAGTTCTAATTTTAATAATTATAAAATCTTAAAACCGCTTAAAAGAATTAAATACAACAAAATTATTATTACATGGGCTTTTGAAAATAATTTTGAGAAAGATGGATCTTTGAATGATAGATATTTTAATATTAACTCAAAACAAACAAGTAAAATATTATGGTTTATAATATTTCAGGGTAAAAAAGTTCCAAAAAAAATTAACGATAATTTAGTTTTATTAATTCCTGAAGTAAAAAAAAGTTTCAATTTTTTAAAAGTTATAAATCATAACTTTAAACATTTTTCTTTTTTATTTAAAAATTTTAGGTATTTCTTAACACTAATATCAAATTATAATTATTTTGCAGATATTTTCATTAAAACTATAAGAGAGTTTCTAGTTAAAGAATTGAAATTTATTATAACTCCTTATGAGGGACAACCATTTCAGCAGAAACTGTTCAAAAAGATAAAGGATGAAGATAAAAAATTAAAAATTATCGGATACGCTCACGCTCCTCCATTACCACTACCCACAAATTTAATCTTTAAGAGTGGATCACCGGATCAAATCATAGTTAATGGAAAAGATCAAAAATATTGCTTTAATAAAATATTAGGTTGGAAAAAGTCAAAAATTAAAGTGTTTCCATCTTTTCGTTTTTTTAAATCTAACCGTAAACCTGAAAATATTATTTTTTTGCCATTAAATATTAGAAATATTCATGAAGTTTTATCGAATTTTGAAAAGTTAATAAAAAAAAAAAGATAAATTACAAAAATTTTATAATTAAAAATCACCCTGCTGCAATGTTTTCTAGAAAAAATAATTATGTAATAAAAAAAATAAAATTATCTATACAAAATTCAGAGCCTTTTAAAAAAAATTTTAAAGAGAAAAAATATCAAATTTTTATAGGAACTTCCGGAGCAATTATTGAGTCTTTAGAAAGAGGTAATAATGTCATTCAAATTTGTGATGATCCACTTTATGATATTTACTCATCTAAGATTTGGCCTAGTATAAAAACTACTAAAATCGATAAAAATATATATACTTACGATTTAAAAAAAAAAGAAAATTTGATTAAATTTGGTAACAATAACAAAGTTTTAAAAAAATATTTTAATTCGCTTAAATAAATGAAAAAATTAAATCTATCAAATTTTGGTTTTAATATATTGCAAATAGAGACCAAAGCTGCATGTAATATGGCATGTAGCTTTTGTCCGTATCCTTTGAAAGATGATAAAACTTCAACATTAGACTTTGAGTCCATCAAAAGAATTTTAAATCAAGTTAATCCTAAAGATCCAAAATTTAAATATTTAACTTTCTCACAGTTTAATGAGCCCTTATTAGATAATAGAATATTTGAAATTGTCCAGTATGCTAAAAATTTAGGTTTTAAAATTTATTTTGTAACGAACGGATTATTATTAAATAAATCAAAAAATGTTGAAGAACTTATAAAATCAAAACCAGAAATAAAAATATCTTTGCAAATTATTGAACAAGGCAAACATCAAGAGGGACGAGGTTTAAATTTAGATTTGATTAGATATTCAAAAACAATTTTTGATTTTTGCAACAAAGTAAAAAATACGGATTTGAAAGTTGATATAGATATCGGTTGTAATTTTAATGACAATAAATTTAAGTATTTTCTCAAAAGGTTTTTTGGCTTACAAGCAGGAGATCCTTCTATAATAGATAATAGAAAAAAAACTCTAAAAATTTTAAAAGATTTTTTAGAAGAAATGTCAAAAATTAATGAGAATGCCAATGAGATGAAAGAGACCTTTTTTGGATTATTAGATCAAAATATCTTAATCAAAAAAAATGCACAAATGTCTGATTATATTTTTCAAGAGGGAATTGACTTAGCAAGCAATATAAAGCTTAAGATAAAGCCATTTTTTTATGGAAGAAGAATAGAAAAATTTTATCCCATAAGTGATAATTTTAGTTGCGAAAGTGAAATCTTAGGAATTTTATCTGATGGAAGCGTAGTTCCGTGTTGCTTAGCATATGATGACACTATTTCTCTTGGAAACGTGAATAACAAATCAAATTTAGAAGAGGTATTAAACAGTGGCAAGACTTTTCTTGACAATTTAAGAACAAAAAATTCTTCAAAACATGATACTTGTAAAAAATGTTTTGGTGAACCCACACAAAGAGGTGTTATTTTTAGAAATATTTATAACTATTTAAAAGGCACACTGAAATTAAGCGGATAATTTACAATAAAATTTTAATTTAAAATGAAAGTTTTTATCTTAGCTGGCGGGCAGGGAACTAGGCTTCCAGAATATACTAGTATTATGCCTAAACCAATGGTTAGAATTGGTGGCATTCCTATTTTAATTCACATAATTAATCTTTACATGAAGTATGGCTGTGATAATTTTTTTATTGCCACAGGTTACAAAAGCGAAATAATAAAAAAATATTTCAAAAAATTTAAAAAGTATGATCAAAGTTTTAACTATAATACTAAAGGGAAAAATTGTTCAATCACTCTGTGTTTTACAGGAGAAAAAACTTTAACCGGTGGAAGACTAAAAAGATTAAAAAAATTTTTAAAAAAAGACGAAGACTTTATGTTCACATACGGTGATGGCATATCAACTGTAAACATAAAAAAATTGTTAAAATTTCATAAACAACATAAAAAACTGCTTACCGTAACGGCTGTCAGACCTCCTGCAAGATTTGGTGAAATTTCAATAAAATCAAACAAGGTGATTTCATTTAAAGAAAAGCCTCAAGTTTCTCAAAGTTGGATTAATGGGGGTTTTTTTGTAGCAAAAAAAGAATTTTTAAGTTTAATAAAAAATGACAGAACTATATTAGAAAAAAAACCTCTAGAAGAAGCTACAAAAAAAAACCAATTATATGCTTTTAAACATCACGGTTTTTGGAAGTGTATGGATACTAAAAGGGATAAGGATGTCCTAGAGGAAATTTATAAAAAAAATAAATTTAGATAAAATTGAAAAAAAAAAAGATTTTGATATCTGGAGGTACAGGATTTATAGGATACCATTTAGCTGTTGCAGCATTAAAAAATAATTGGAAAGTTACAAGTATATCAACTAAACCACCTTCAAATGTTCGTTTTTTAAAAGGTGTCAAATATATTTATTGCGATATATCAAAAGAAAAGGAAATAAAAAAAAAAATTTCTGCTCATTATGATTATGTTGTCAATCTAGGAGGCTATGTAGATCATTCAAAAAAAAAAAAGACTTACCAAAGTCATTACATTGGATGTAAAAATTTAAGTAAATTTTTCCTAAATAGAAACATTAAATGTTTCATTCAAATGGGAAGTAGTGTTGAATATGGTTTTAACAAATCCCCTCAATTTGAAAAAGTAAAAATTAAAGAAGACTCACTCAAATCGACTTATGCTAAATCTAAATTATTATCATCAAACTTTTTGATAAAATTATTTAGGGAACATTCTTTTCCTGTAATTATTTTTAGACTTTATTTGGCTTATGGCCCTAAACAAGATATAAATAGATTTATTCCAATAATAATTAACTCTTCATTAAAAGACCACAAATTTGCATGTTCAAATGGAAAACAGTTAAGAGATTTTATCTACATAAATGATGTTATTTCAGCAATAATTAAGGCTCTAAAAAAAAAAAATGCGGTAGGTCAAATCTTTAATTTAGGAAGCGGAAAACCTCAAAAATTGAAAAAAATCATAAAAGAGATAAGTAGTATAATTAATAAAGGAACACCTGATTATGGAAAAATTAAATTAAGAAAAGATGAAATGTCAAAAATTTATCCCAACATCTCAAAGACTAAAAAAACTCTTAACTGGAAGCCCAATACAAGTTTTAAAATAGGTTTGAAAAGGACAATACAATATTACAAAAAAAAATTTAATAATCATGTTTAATGACACGTTTTTAAAATATTACAAAAATAAAAAAGTTTTTATTACTGGCCATACAGGATTTAAGGGAGTTTGGTTAACTAATACTTTATTATCTTTAAGAGCCCGTATAATGGGATATTCTTTAAATGACGAAAAAATAAAAAATTTTAAAATGAATTGTGATTATAAAAAAGTAAAAAGTATATACTCTAATATTTTAGACAGAAAAAAGTTAGAAAAAGAAATTTTTAGATTTAAACCTCAAATTATATTTCATTTAGCCGCCCAATCTTTAGTAATAAAGTCCTTTGCTAAACCTAAAGAAACTATTGAGACAAATCTAAATGGAACATTAAATATTTTAGAAATTTGTCGTAAATTTATTTTTATTAAAAGTGCAGTCATAATTACTTCTGATAAATGCTACTTGAATAAAGAAATAGAAAGAGGTTATAGGGAAGATGATATTTTAGGTGGTCAAGATCCTTACAGTACGTCGAAAGCATCAGCAGAGATTATATTTAATGCTTACAATATAAATTTCTTTAAAAAAAAGAAAATTGGTGTTGCAACTTGTCGTGCGGGCAATGTTATTGGAGGAGGCGATTGGTCTGAAAATAGAATTATACCAGACGCAATTAAAAGTATAAAAAATAAAAAAAAATTTTATTTAAGAAATCCCT
>MDSV01181029.1_pt1 | contig 29110 bp, 30 predicted proteins | sample 810851 | NCBI WGS metagenome assembly MDSV01 (sample SAMN05326640, study PRJNA326480) | marine metagenome | isolation source: seawater | place: Atlantic Ocean: North East | collected 2012 | reverse complement strand
TCGCGTCGTGGTAGATTGAACGCCTGCGCCACGAGTCGATGCATGAAGTGCGCCTTCCCGTGGATCCTCACGCCCACATACCCGTTACGGCGCGGAGTTGGTGTTGACACTACTCCAAACGTGCTCCTAAAGCGTCCAAACGAAGAGACCGCCGCACCACCGTGTACCTCTCTCCATTCCTCACCATCCAGTACCGGTACCTCAATTGGAAGATCGAATTTGAACTCAAAGCCACCAGCGGTTGATTGTTTGCCGTGGCAGCAATGGCTGATGCTCCCACTATCAAGTCCCAACGATTTCCCCGCTGCCGATGCACTCGCATACGACGTCCACTCTAGCACACCGCATTTCCGTCCAATTATGGGCTTGCTTCGTTTCGGCGCATTCGATCTGCGCTGTGCATTCGTAGAGTAAGAATGACTGACATTTTCGGTGCATGACGACCATTCCAGGTTTGATACATGGTTGTTCGACGGGTTTCCGTCGATGTGGTTGACTTGTGTCTGGTCGTCTCGTTTCGGCAGTCGGAAGGCGACGGCCATCAAACGGTGGATTTTTTGTTTACGTCCGTAGACATGTACTGATACATATCCGGATGTGCAAGGCGTCGGAGTCGAAATGGTACCATACCTATTCCGAAGACGTCCGAACGAGGAAACCTGAGGGACGCGTTTCACCATGAGGTTCCCGTGAACCATGTGTGTGCGTTCTCCAACACTGACCCAGAGACCGTCATCGCCCGCGCAAAAAAAGGAGTGCACGATTTCTCACGCACGAAGAGACTCGGGGGACAGATAGAGCGAGGGAGTTTCGTTTTGCACGTTCGCGTGTGTGGGACGCCCGACAACTCCCATGGAGTCTCGACGCGGATTCGACTCCGACGTGTCCCCCGTGACAAGGGAACGCGCAGGTCCGGCACTGAGAGGTTGCTGACGCGCCGAAACGACGCCACCATCTCTCCAACGCCGCTGTGGTTCCGACATTACTGGTGGGAGTGTCACGTCTACCGCGTCCCGTGCTACGGGGACGACCGGAATCGTAGACGTTGTGTTCCACGCTCGCGCCTGTGTCATCTCTGATGGACGGGCGTGACGCTCGATGCGTTCGCGGCGATCCTGCTCCAGACGTGTCGCGTCGGACCCTCCAATACGTACTTCATCGTGGGGAACGGACGGAGCATCGCGTCGCGAGCGTCCGGGACCGATCCGACCCACAACGGGATCGTCGCGTAGTCGACGCGCATGTTCGGCGGCTACGCTGTTTCGACGTTCCATGTGATCCGCGACGACGCGTTCCACGTGTTGCGAGTCCGACGCGGCGTCGCGTGCTCGCTCACTGTCCATGATGCGTCGGTGTTCGCCGGCGTAGTCGTTCCACCCTTCGCGTCCGACGACCGGTCCGACGCGTTTGGATGGGACCACGTCAGACGCCATCGCCTTGAGTGCTACCGCCCTTGTCCCTATGAGTGCACTACCGGACCGGGGTTGCGAGTCCTGCACGCCAAGCACCAGGTCAGCGGCGATACGTGCAGCGTCCGAAAATGTGGACCGTTGAGGATCTCGAGAGGCGACCGAATCGTACGTTCCCAAAACGGTGTCCTCTGCCTCCAGAGAGCGCCGACTCGTCTCGTTTCGCGTTGCACGACTATCTCCGCCCGGTTGACTGTCGTACGATGACAGAGCCACGTCCGAACGCTTCTTCGTCTGTCCCCATGGGCGGTCGTGGAAGGTGACACGGTTTGTCACCTGCGAAAGTGCAGAGTCGAATTTGGAGAGGGAGGCGTCTCCTCTCACAAGATCTCGACTCGAGTGCGAAGTCACGCGATCGTTGGGAGCGAGACTGTGAAGTCCCGACCAATCACTCATGAGAACCTGTGTCGACATACCCGCACGTTCTCCCAAGCGCGAGACGCGTCCCCGCGTCTCGTCGTCGCTCTTACGGTACAGACCCACCTTTAGAGGATCCTCGTGTTCGCTCGACATTGCGGCACGTGGTTCGAGGCGACGTTCGCTTCCCACCACACCTAGTTCCTGTTCGCTGCGTCGTGTCGGGATAAAGTGTCGCATTTGTTTCGGTGCAATGGTGTTGTACCCGCTGTACAATGCTGCGTCGCGCGGAGCGAATTCTTCGCGAAGTGTCTCACGTTGCGTGTTGTTGCGGTTTAGGTTCAACTGCACCGCACTTCGACGACGGTGATCTGATGCGAAGTTCTCGACAGGTCGGAAGAGAAGGTCGGAGTCGAAGACCGTGTCCGACTCGACGTCAGCACCCTTGCTAGCCCAAAATTGACTACCTGTGTGGCGGTCAAGTTGACGTGAGTTGTACTCACTCGGACCGCGATCACGGAGCGATTTGGGTTCCGTCGGTGCCATCAATTCTCGTACGGTTCCGCCAAACTCATCCGTGAACGACTCGATCTCGACACTTGCGTCTCGAGAGGTCCACAGGCTAGCATCTAGATCGTCATCCATGTTTACATGACACTATGCTTTTTTTTATCCACCAAACAACAACAAACACAAACCCTCATGTCTTCCGGACGTGTCATCGAGATTGTCGACAACACATGGCCGGCATTGCAACGCGCCGAGAGTATTTTTGGAAGTCGCACGGACACGCAGTTCCGTGGTGCAGCACAAATGGAAACAAAGACCGGTAACCATCCCGTCACCGCCAAACCACCCAGACGCTCACCCACCTGATCCTCATTCCGAGGAGCGTGCAAGCGCTAGGGTCTGTAGCAATCCATCACCCCGTACACGTTCATGACGTTCCAAACGAAAATCTACGAATCGTTTGTTTGAACTGAGCCCCCGTGTGCAAAAAAAGACGACCCCAATGGAGAAGGTGGTTGTCTTTCCTCCCCAACGAGAATGCGCTCCGACATCGAAACGAGACCATACTACCAGCGTTGCTCCACAAATATATTTTTTCGACCCTATCGTTTCTACCGCCTGCGGTAATTACCTGAATGTGCACTGGCGTTCACTAAATGTCCCCTCTATGCGCAGTTATCATCGAAGACGTCACGTTTCCGTAATGATACCGATGACCGTGAGGACTGCCGTAATGCACGCGTAAATGTTGGTGGAAATGTATACCGTATCCGAGAGAATGACCTGACCAAACTCCGTGTGGCGAAGCTCAACTGGTTGGACAGGAATGAGAGTGAGGACATCGGTGAATGGAATCTTCTGCATCTGGTTGATCTTACGATTATAAACACGCACCATGAGAGGATGAGTAACTTCGGATGATGCATAGCCGTAATGAAGGGCAATGACGGACGCGATGTGTCGTGAGTTGTGGGACACAAAACGAGATCCATAACGCTCGGATGCCTCGTTGATCGTCTGGCGGCGCATACCTCGTTGTTCCTCCATCGTCCCTTTTTTGGTTCACATACTGCGAAATGCATCACCGTCGCTCAAACTGACGCCGTTTCAGGCGGTGCAATTGAGCCACCGTCCGCCGAGGTGCAATCTGAGTGCGTCCCATACGGGTTGTGATTTTGTACGTACGGTTCTCCACATCCCACGATGCAGGATCGACCGTGTACGCTCCTATCCATATCGCGTTACGCACGCGGGTAATAGACGTTTGAATGCCATTGGACGTTGGAAGATATACAATCGAGTTGGATTGCGCCAGCGATGTGAGAATCGCAGGTGTCACGACTCCGTCGAGTGTCAATGCGGTAGTACCATCCAATACGAAATGCGTCGTGTGAACCGGAGTTTCGGGTGGTGAGATAGCGCGATGTTCCGGAATGCCGGATAGCAAGACGCGGGCGTTGTGAGAGGACCCTCTCTCCTCCGTGTTGGAAAGCGACGGTGGGACAGTGTCGGACGCATCGTGCACATCCTCATCGTCGATAACTTCGGTTTCCACACGCACTTCGGCCTCCGTCAACCAGGACGGTTCTGATGATGAGGATGACTGGGACGGAGAGAGAGGTGACGGGGATGGTACAGGTGTGCGCCTCATGCGCATCCAACGTCGAAAATGGTACCAAAGAGGGTGTATCGATACGTTTTCTATTTGCGTGTCCCCTAGACGGCGAAATGTGACGACCTCCCCCTCGTGTACCGTACCATCCGCGTCGACACCCTCACTGAGTACGACGCACGATACGTCGCTGTTCATTCCCGTCAGTATCCTCCGAAATTCCATTTCCGACGCACGATCCTCCATTTTCACAGTAGTGCAGTTCACTGGAATAGAGTCCACCGAACCAACCTGCTGTACTCCGAAATCCTCACACTGAGGATGCGACGACACACTCTCTCTCATCCAACGCGGCCATCCCACAACATGCACAGTGGTGATGGTGGATGACATGTTTAACATAGTTTCCTCCATTTTTCAAAATGCGCGACTATCCGCACACGCACACACACACACACACACACATTACCGACGTACCGACGCCGCAATTCCATCCAGAGTTTTCAACATGGAATATCGGCGCTTAGTCTCGCCTATGCTTGCGACCATGTCGTCGAGTGCGTAAAAATCCGCCTCCCACATCAATTCAGTGAGTGTTTGATCGTCCTCTGGCAGGCACTTACTACCTCGCAACCAGTTGAGAATGTACCGGAAATGTGTTGGATCTCGATCCACAAAGACCTCCGCGCCATCCTCCATGATGGTCTGCACCAATCCCAAAAAAAAACCCGTTTGGAGGGTGTCGCGTCGCGTGGTAAACGAACATCCTCCAATATTCAAATATACGATGGGAGACATCCTCTATGCCTCACGCGTAGACGCTCCTGTTCTAGACGAGTCACGACGTAATTCTGATCCGGAGCGGCGTTGACGAGTTGTCACAAATGCGGACGCCGATGGAGCCGCGACCGCAACCTTACTCGTCGGAATCTCCGCCAGGGGGGGGACCTCCCGGGGTTGTTCCTCAATCCGCACCTCGTCTTCCTCGTCGTCGTCGTCGTCGTCGTCGTCGTCGGACGTCTCATATTCGTTCTGTGCGTTCTGTGCATGTTGCATCGTACTGGGAGTTACGGTGGGAATGTCAGAACGCATGCCATTCCCTGACTGTCGCCTTATAAGAACGGTCAAATCGTTCACACGTTCCTCCAACAAGAATGTTTTGAAGAGAACGTAACCAATGCCACCTACTATAATTAGATTCCCGAGGTTAAGTACCGAATGCTTCTCTTTGCTGACGGGCACCTCGATTACATGCTGGGTGTCCGCGAGTGACTGTGCCATTATCTGTTTAACGTATACGTCGATTTTTGCATTTGTATAAACAAACGCACACACTCCATTCAAATGCTTGCCCAAATACCTACACCAATACCACACGCGATCAACATCACGCATGCGACCACCGAAACGAGACGTTCGTATCGACTCTGCACATCCATCGCACCCTCATTCGTCGATACGGATACGGTGATCTGGTCGTCACGCGTACGCGAGACGTCAACCCGTTGAATGTCACCAAGGGACGACGTTCGAGGCATGGGTCTCTGTTGCTTCTGTGTGTGATCGAAAATAAATTCTCGATTACACGTCACGACCGTTTTCGACGCCGGACGCAAAACGCATCGTGCGACCGGTACCAGAGTTCCGACGACCGTGATAGTGGCGCAAAACGCCTCGTACCTCGTCCATGCGCAGAAGCTCACGCACGAGCATCATGTCACGACCGCGGAGAGTAGTCAGCAGGTTTTGCACCTTGGCACGCACAGGATGTGCATCCGCTCGTTCCGACTCGGACAGACGATGATGTCCACGATCCTCGTACAGGCAACGTGTGGTGGTGGCGGAAAAGATGATCATCATGACACTGAAAAGAATGTGTGAGATGCGTTCGTCCATGTACGTCTCATCTCCTCCTTCCGATGCGATGCGTCGACGCAGCATGTCGAGGTTGGGTGACGACTGCGTCGGATGCGCGACATTGCATTCGCAAAAGTCTCGACCGAAATCGATGACGCGAATGTCCGCCCCGTTGCCATTCTCGTGGAAACGAACGACCATGTTGGATGGCTTCAGGTCGTACACGAACAGGTGTTTCCGTGCAAGCGTTTCTAAACACCGCACCACTTCCGACTCCACCGCACCTTTACACCTCAGCATTCTTGGAATGACGTCTCGATCCTCACAGAGTGCCGTCTCCATGTCGTGATCAAGGCGCTCCATGATGACATACAATCCGGACGCCCACTCTCGTGTCGCGTGACGAGCGTACCATGCCTTGTATATTTTGGGGCCAACGTTCCACTCGCTCGCCATGGACATATGTTGATACTCCCAATGTGCACTTCCGTGTTGCTGCGTGTCACTTCGGCGACGTGGAACGCGAAACACGACATTCTCTCCGTTGTACGACGCGGCGAAAACCTTGTTGTTGCTTCCCTTTCCCAGCTCCTCAAACATTTCAAGATTATCGGGAAGCTTTGTTCGTTTTACTGTGATTTCCGATAGGTCGAACGGCATGTGGGTGTGTATTGGTGTGACTATGTACAAAAACACCTCACGCAACCGGAACGAACACTCCATTTTTTTTTGACTCTCGGTAACACAAACATCCCACATGCCTCCTTTAAGTTCCGCCAAAACTGTTCGCCTGTCGGTGCTTCGCAAACGAAAGAAAACAAGGAGAGGGTCGTCGTCAAGACGCAGTAGGCGCTCCTACAAGGGCACCACTACTCCACGCACGACGTCTGGAGTTCCACTCGCCTTCCAGGAGTTTACCCGTGTGAAGAAAGACGCTGAATTCCGTGGCGCGAATGCATTCAAGTGGAATGGGAATACGTATCAGCGTCACGAATGGACCAATGGAATTCCCGTTTGGAAGCGCGCCTAAATAAAAAATCCCTATCACCTTGGAAATCTGAAGGTGTATGGTGGCAAAAACCAGAGCACGTGACATCACGACACGTATTCGTATACGCCTTGGACGGCGAATGCGCGATGCGTTCACCTTTTTGATAGCAACTGCATGGGTCGAATTCTACGATAGCGTGTTTGTAATGGTCGCGGGTGATAGTACACACATACTCATGCAACTTTTGCGCGCATTCATACTCACGTTACTAGCGGTAATGGTCACGATGTTGTTCGAATCAGATTATGAGGGACACGAGGACTAAGATGCTCCATAATGGCGTACCAGAGAAGGGGTTCAAACACGTCTACGTTTGCAATCTGTATTTTGATTCGGAGAATGGGAGCGCTTGCGTGCAGCATTACTGTCTCGCAACATTGCGACGACGCGTTCCACACCTATGTTGGTCGCTGCCAACATCGCTCGAAGTCGTCGATTCTCGTCGACGACTTGCACGTGTATCGTCAGCAGTCGTCCACGCTGCGCCTCGTTGAGTGAATCCGTAGATGTCATCATGCGTCCCAGATTGTCCAATGCCGTCGTGGAAATGGGACGAGGGAGCGTGGAACGGAGTGACTCTACATCCGTGAGAAGACGCGTTCGTGACTCACGAGTGAGAAAGGACATTTGTCTTTCCTACACGAGTCTATTTTTTTTACTCGCGCTCCCGTTTGCGCTGGAGCAACAGTGGACGAACGATACGGTCCAAATCGCCCCCATCCTGACCCACGCGCCGCCAGCCGTGGGTTCCGATGGAAACCACAGCACGCGTACCCTTCTGTGCTGTTTGCACAATCATGGACCCTCGTTCGACCTCAACGGTGCGCACGACACCGACGCGCCATTGACTGCCCTGACGTATTTCCACCACCATTCCCTCTCGCGGAGGAGTTGGCGTCGTTCCAATACCCGCCAACGTTGAGAGTTCCCGGGAGAGAGAGAAGAAGTTGCACAACGTGCGGCACGGGTCGACGAGACGATAGCGTCCGTCCACGTACACCGCAAGAAGCGCCGCCCCACTACGGCTCTGTGCGATGCGACATCGTGCTCCCATCCACTGAGATAGAAGGATGTGCAGCATGAGGGTCAATCCAAGACTGCTCATGTTTCGACCCGCATCGATGGCATCCAATCCCCATTCGCGTGTCACACGGCGACTCTGCACCTCACGGAGACACGCGGACGTGTCCTCTGAGGATTTGAGTTCCACTCGTTTTGCCATCTCCGGGAAGAGTGCCGCGACGTCACGACGGCGGGTGCGTGAGGCGTCGCATGGAATGGTCATCCGCTCAAGTTCATCGATAGAAAGAATATCGTCCGTGTCAAACGTCTCTTCCGTGGAATCTTCCAATCGGAGCGTTCGCGTCAGTGCATCCACCACAAGACGGTACGAGAGCAGTGTTTCGGGAATGGGGCACTGCGACGACGTTTCCTGATAGATAACGCCGAACACAAAGTCGTGTGGAGGCCGCTCTCCGGAAAGGTCTGAGGAATTGCCAAGGAGCAACGTCGCAATTGCCTCCGTCAGCTGAGTCGTTTTTGTCCCCAATGGCACGCACATGACGCGCGCTTCTGTACCAATGAGCACTGCAGTTCGACATGCGGTCATATTGTCGAATATTCCAATGTCATACAGGTGGGCAAAGCGTGATGCCGCTATGGGGATAACGTCAAAACGCACGACGCCATGATGCGTGATCATCGACGTGCGCATGTCCGCGTATCGCGTAGCGTCGCAACATTTCATGCGTCGCACGAGACTCATGCCGAGTACGTCAATGCGCTCGTTGCGCAACGTCTTGCTCAGGAGTGCCGCGGGATCTATGCATCGAGCGATGCAGTCTGGCGTGGATGCGTGACGCAGTAACTGCATGAGTGCGTCATGGGTGCCCGTATGCCACATGTTGGACAACATTGTGTTCCAACGAGACGAAACCATCGATAAAAGATGCAGAAGGACATTGCTCGCCGACACAATGGCGACCATGTCGGGACGCAGTAGCACGGACGATACGGGTCGCAGAGCCGTTGCCGCCACCCCGTCGTTAAAGGTGTCAAAGCGGCCCCGTTCGTCTATGAGGAACGTTCCACACGGTGCGTGCGCATCCAGGTGTTCCACGGCCACTAGAATGCGGTCCATGTAACGTGCCGCAATGGGAGTTGCACCGGGGGTGTCGTCGTGAGACACACGTAGGAGAAAGGTCGACGAGGACACGATCGTGTTGTACATGGTCTCGCGCACAAGCAGTGGAATGTCAAGGTCGTCGTGAGACACGTGAATCGTAAATCCCTGTTGTTCGTTCGTCGCGATGTGAACCGTTTGATCCACATCCACCATGTCTGGAGGGGTGGATTTCACGAGGGCGGACACGGACCATGTATCGTACACGGGTATGTAGTACATGCCATTTGCATAGCACACGTCAGTACACTCCAACTCCTCCGTTATGCGGACCGCATGTCCCATGTGGACAAGTAGACAAATGGCATCCAGCATGGAAAGGGACGAGGTTCCGCAGTGGTTGCACAATCCGTTCGCGTCCCGAGTGGAGAGAATGTGACGTCGCACGATGGCACCCAAACATTCGAGTGAGGTGTGAGACGGCACATCGTGCGGCGATCGGAACACGCAGGTCTCAGAGAGGTGGAGGATGTTGTCACGCAGCGATAAATCCATTGTTTCCTTTTGGTTGGTACGCAACGTCTGCATTTTGGTTGGTACCAACCAACGAACGCGACGTGCGCGAGTACGGCACAATCCTCCGTGCACGCTTGGATCGTCCACTGATCCCTCACCCTCCATCGTTGACTGTAGTGTACTCATGGCGTCTACAGTACCGACTTCGGAAATCGTGTTCGAGGTTGTAGGGTCTGAAAAAAAATAGACGTTCATTAAAAAACACACGTATTCGGTAATGACGAATTTGGGACCAATCGAAACGCACCTACCACCACAGCTGGGGGAATATGCTAGAGACCTCAGGGAACGTACGCATGCAATGTATAAAAAAAAAATAGCTGAAATTAAAGATGCACCCGTAACGGTTGTCTTGGCACTGATTCTTATGGATGATACGTACAGAGTGAATGCGGACGGGACGATTATTGCTGACGAGTACATACAGGCACTTGCGAGAACGATTGCCGATGATAACCACTACAAATGGCTCAAAGAACTCATAATCAATGCCTAGGGACACATTTCTTCTCGTCTGTAAGCTGACATAGAGTCGATGGACAGGATGCAGCGTTGTGCTCGCACAACCGCGATGAACAATCCGTCTCATTCTTGACGTTCACATTGTTCATGACCATGTACTCACTATCCACACCCGCAAATCGAAGCCTGTACGCAGCAGCCATCGGTTTTCCGCCAAGTGAGAGACTGTCGCCTCCCTCCACCACCTCTGTAATGAGGTTGCATTTTTTGCGGTCGCCAATACACTTTACTGCCTCCGCCTCACGCACGATTCCGTTGCGTGTGTACATGACCTTGTCGTCCAGGATGGAGAAGGTGACATCGTTGGTTCCGTCGTAGAGACGAGACGTGGGCGTCACCGTCGAGGACATGCATTTTCCCTGCGTCGTGCAACTAGCACTTCGCGCCGATTCACGGAGCGCCGAAAAGTCCGGATCGCGTTCGATCATAGTTCGTACGCTGTCACGAAACGTCGCGTCGGTGCTCAGCAGCGTTCCCACAGAGGACTTCACACCCGACTCCGTCTTGGAGAACCCTTCCAACGCCCTGGCGCGCGTCGCGGTCCATGCCACGTCCTGACTGAGAGTATTGCGGATGGACTTTATAAAATGTTGAAGTCCTTTACTCATGTCGATGTTGAGTTCTCGCGACTTGGAGAGAAGCATGTCGTTGAGTCGGTCGTCCATGAGAGGACAGTCTGCGTCCACACTGCACGCGCGCTTCTGCTCCCGTCCTGAAAGGGAGCACGTCGTCCACGTACGCGAGGACTCGTCGGACGTCATGTCGTTGTTGGATGGAGTGGGTGCGGGAGCGGGAGCGGGAGTGGGTACGGGAGTGGGAGCAGACGTCTCCTCCTTGAGATGCAGAAGTGCCACGCCACCGTGATCTTCGACGTGAGACGGGTCGTGCGTGCCCTCGTTGACGACTCCCTTGGCGACGCACTTCCAATGCGCTTCCACTATGGACGGCATGTCGTACGTCGCGTTGTCCCGCACCTGCACTGACGTGCCGTCCTTGTCGTTGGCGAGGATAGGGTTCTCGCGAAGGCAGTTGGCGGGGACGGACTTGTACTGGCGCGACACGTTGCAGTTGTTGGCGTGCGCCGCGGCGACGAGCATGTCCACGTTGCAATCGCGAGAACCGTGTCCCGCGCTCTTTGGGTCGGACGACCAGAAGACGTCCCCCGTTGCGGTCGAGTGGCACTTGTACGTCTTGCCACACACGCTCACCGACTCGCGCGGCATGTTCTGCATGAACTGGTCAAACTCTGCTGTGTCCGTCTCGTCGTGAAACAGAGGCATCTTCCGTGTTTGAAGGGTCACCGACAAAAAATTATATGCACATTCTGTGATTACGCTGTCGTCTCCAATTCACGGACCCGTTCGCGGAGGCGAACGACCTCCGATTCGACATCCTCCTCCCATTCCACTAATCGTTTGAGGGTGCGAGCAATGTTGTTTACCGCGTCAGCAAACGATATGACCTCCTTATTACAATCGTTACACCTCCGTCTATTGTGTATGAAACACTTCTGCGGACTGTCGCGATAGTACGTTCGCATAATAGATGAATATCCGGCGCCCCTAATAGATGGTCTTCGTGACCATTTTAGCAACTCTTGTGACATACGCGCACCCAATACCACGAAGACAGGTTTTTGCGTTTCCTCATCAATGCTTCTCATGTCCAAGTTCACACGACGCGTCACGTCATCTATTCCAGCTAGATGACGCACAAAGGATGCGTACGTCAATGTGTGTTGGCGTATGTGCTGAAGGCGTTTCCTGTCGTATGAATTGTACATATTCATGATAATTTTTTGCAATTTGGGAACAAGAAACAAAATCTGTAAGGGATTCACCAAAAGTGTGAGAATATTTTCGACAAAGTCTTCGATCGCCGTCCCCCACGTGTCAAAACCAGGAATCATCTTCATCAAATTCATGATGAAGTCTACTGGATTCTGTGCTGCATGGGCGGTATGCACAGCCGCCTGGACAGTTTCGAGAGCAAGATCAGTTCCCTTGTCTGCAGCATTTGCTGCGAAACTTTCGTCATTGTCCCATACATTACTGAACGCATGCCCAAGAAGTCCTCCACCTGAATCTGCGTCATCTCCCGAACTGAGGTCTAGCTGCCAGATAGAGTCTCCTGGTCCCAAACTCTGAATCGCATCGACAAGGTTGTCAAATGCTCCTAGGATCCATGTCACAAACGATTCTATGAGGGACACGCGATCGCCGAACTTTGCAGTCACCATTTGAGTCACTGAGTCGACAAGTTGTATGAAGATTGCTCCGAACCCTAATTTTTCCTGCCATGTACCACTGCTCCAGATACCGAGTGCCTTCATGTTTGCAATATCGGCAAGAAGGTTTCTGGCCCTGTTGCTCATGGTATTGTCTACGGTGACATTGAAACAGATCATATCAGGATGTATCGATGCGCTGCGTATTGCGAAGTCTCTCTCTGATTCGTACTCGCGACGCATGGAACGCCATAGACCGGTGATGCTCACAGATGAGTTATTTGGGACCTCGTCCGCGATTATACGAGGTGTATGGGTCACCAGATACTGTATGGACCCTTCCACCAGCGTCATCTCATTTGCCTTGAGGGTCGTTACGACGTTCATGAGATCTGCATACCGTTTGTGCGCTCTGACATGTACACTGTTCCCGTCTACGGAAACACTCGTGTGTTCATTGTCCGTAAAGGCCGTTACGAATGAGCTATGTCGTTGCTCATCGTATCCTGTGAGAGTGCACGAACTCCGAGTTCGTTCCAAATTCAAACAACATTGTGTTTGCGTGGAATAGGCGCGCCGTCGTATCGACCCTCTGTACACTGCCCTATCTGTCTTGTACCCACCCTCAGCGTCAGGAATCGGTATATGGACAGTGTCCGGTACGTCACGTAGCCATGTCAGATCTCGGAATATATGCCGTACATCAGAGATTGAGAACTGTGGAAAATACTCCCGTAGAAGGTCATTCGTACGTGCCTCTGTTGCGTTCTTCAACTGTCTGAACGCCTTCGTTACATCCCATGCCTCCCAGCTGGTTCCCTCGCGTCGTAGTCCACCTGTACTCGTGTCCACAAATCTGGCAAATTGGTTTATTATAAGAGTTATGATTTCATCCTCATTTCCTCTCATTGCGGTGGGGGCTGTACGTAAAATTTCCTCTCGTAGATCGGCTCGAAACACTGGACTCGTCGGATCCAGAAGGTCGTAAATGGAACGTCCAACAGGAGGACACATTTCCGTACACCAAATTTCATGATACAGGACGGACTCAAAAACATCGTGAATTTTGTTATTTTCCTCTCTGTTGTTAAAGGATCCAAGAACCCTGTAGTTGGCGTCGTCCTCTCTGCCCGTAAGGTATTGTATGAACAACTCATGCGTGACCCTTTTGGGTTCCCCGGGTGTAAGCTCATGTTTCATTGCAGCATCACGAATTGTGTCAAGTAGGAAATTGCGAATCGTTGTCATCTTTTCATCGACGTAAAACCCAAACGCTGGTTTGTACGGCATCAAACGGGTGAACGTTAGTGAGGAACAGTAAAAGTACGGACGCGAGTAAAGGAATGTTTCTTTACACGTCTTTGTCCCCCCCCACGACGTATCGAAACGGACTTCATAGGGGATGACACGAAAGAGGGCTCCGGGTGATTCGTCGGATGCGGACCTTAACCAGCATTTGAACGGATTTTGTATGATGCGCCTGCAGTTTTCCTCTGACCATGTTTTCAACACCTCACCGAGTGACTGATTCGCTAGGTATTGATTGGGCGTTGCATCGTTATCCTCTAATTTACAATCTTCCTGCAACGGTTGGAAACCCTGAGGAACCGGCTGTATGCGAAGTAGGTGGGCCAGTTGCGTAGCGTGATCGCGGTCGGTCATTTCTCTGTCAAGCGCATCCGCCTTGTATCGACATTCCTGGTAATGATTGAAAACTCCACAATCCTGCATTCGTTGTAGTATGTCACTTGTGAGACTGTCGTCGTCGACATCGTGGGGTAAAACGTGAATGTAACGACCATCACCGGTTCGCAAATATTGAACCCCCTTGACAACCTCGGTGACCGCAGTCTCGTAAAGTTTATCCGTTCGGGATCGCTCGAAGTTTTTGTTCCATTCAAGCTCGTAGGTAGGGATAATGGATGACAGATACTTTGTGCGCATCAGCATCTTGTTAACGTCATCGTTGATTTGATCACACGTTTTGAAATCCACTGCACTCTCTGGTTTTTTGGTGCCATCCATCAATGCCTCCATGACAGATAATGAAAAACTACGTTCCTCATTACATGGTTGGATTGATGATCTATATCGATGTACGCCCAAAAATGGAACGCTGTCTCTCATAAAACCCCCACTTTATGTAGTAACGACAAAATTATTTGAAAAACTTGGACATGGGACCCGGTGCCCGCGTGCGTTTCGCGGCAGGGGCTGGTGCACCACTCGTCCCTCCTCCCTCTCGCTTCTTCCCACTCATTTCTCCGCGGCGGGTGTGACCTCCACCACCCCCCTCTCCTCCTCGTGACCCCAAAAACGAGTCAAACATGGCGGGTGGTTGCGGTTCGTCCAATCCATCGGCGTCCTCCACCTCCATGTCGGCGGAGAGACGAGACGGTTGCTGTGGTTGCGACGTCTCCCCACCGACGTGCTCTTCCACGATCATGCAGTAGGAGACAAAGGGCGGTTGAAGAAGGCGGCACGTGGCGCGTTGGAGCGTGTTTGGATCAAAGGTCCCTCCGAACCGCTTCATCGCCGGACGCGGCGGCGCCTCTGTCACGCCGTCCGTCACCCCGTACACCTCCCTCAGCATCCTGGTAAGAGTATTTAGGTGCTGTCCGCGATCAAACGTCGTGTGCTCGATCACGTACGCCTTCGCGCATGCGGGACTGCACGTGCGTCCGTAGACGTGGTACACGCACTCACTCGGGTCGTACACGCGCGGTAGGGGAATCACCTGTGACTCGTCCTCCACAGGTTCGCAACAGTGCCAACACGCAGATCCGGGAACACCACGCGCGTCCGGTAACGTGTGGTACACATTTGCCACATCACGGCGCACAATCCCGCCCATGCACTTTACCTCTCGAAACATGACGTTGCATTCTTGTAAAAACAGTTGGGTGCGACCGTACGAGGACTTTCGAATCAAACGTGGCCGAGACGCGGGATGCACTTCCATTTCCCGTTCTCCCCACCCCAGTTCTCAGATAACCTGTAAAGGATGAAGTGCTAGTTCATTCTGACACAGTTACATGAGGTCGCTAATTGGAGCGTTTCCGTTTCAGGATTGCCTTGCGCCCAATCCCTCCTCATATACCCGTGACGGTCTAGTTGGCGATAAAGCATAACGCCTGATCGTACGTCAACGTCCAGGCTTCCGTTTCGCGCAGCGGACGGTTGTTGTGCTTCGAAATGCCAGCGATCGTGAAGCGGTCGCTTTTGTAGTACCGTTTGATCACCTTGAACGCAAACTTCTTACCCACAACTTTTACGGCTTCGTACCCCTTATTCGTCGACCACAACTTGGAGGGGACGAGTAGTGTCTGTCCAATGAGTGCATTCAGAGTCGTCGGTGTGTGCACGTCGAGATTCGACTCCACCCTGTGCATCGGAATCCACTTCTCGACGCCATCGCAGTCGAAGACGACGCGCACGTGCGACTCACACACCTCCAGTACGACGCCCGTGAGGAACGTGTCGCGTCGCCATTCCACAACGACCCGATCGTCAACTGCGAACGTGGGTCCCGTCTTCTCCTCCACGATCGTGTCCATGGCCGTCTCGGGAACGTGAGGAGGCGGTGTAACGTCAACGTCTGGGACACGGCACACAATGAAGGATAACATGTTCTCGACGCCACCCTTGCCCTTGTATGTGGTGAGTTGCATGAGCGTACCGACCTTCCTCACGAGTTTACGAATGTGTTTCACGTTCTCGTCGCGGCACAAACCCCGAAGGGAAAGTGTAACGGACACGTTTGGGGCGACTCGAAGTGCGTCGCGCAGCACCTCGACGTCGATGGTAGTGCGCATGTAATCGAGCCATACGACGCTACACGTATCGTCCGACAGGGTGATCAGGTGTGAGTCGATATCATCGCATGCACATGTGATCCCTGTTTTCCGGGTGATGGTGTCCGCGTGTGTACGAGAAAAGTTGATGGGAACAATGTGCTCTGTGGGAACGCCCTCCTCTAGAAGGAAGGTGCAAGCTCCTGCACTCTCGTCATCCAGGAACACTATCGGTTTGCGCGTCGCGCATCGCTTGTACATGGTGCACACCGCCGAACGCTGCACATCCTTGGTCAGGAACTCGTACGCCATGATGTTCGTGTCACGTCTTCTCGTTTGGTACCAGTCGCAACCGCTTTCGTAACGTTTTTAGTAACGAGAAATGTCATACAATAGGTAGAAGAAAACGGTGAGCATTGCACACCGTGACACGTTCAACTCGATGCGTGTCAACCCGGGCTTTGCATTCACCCCCGGTATAAACTTCCCCGGAACGACACCGTCGCGCAGTGAAAACATGGACGACAAACGAGGAAGGTAGGTTGCCGCCTCTGCGATGCCGATCGCGCTGAAGAATTCAATTTGTGTCTCAATGGAAGAGTGGGCCAATGCCGTGCTGGGATGTTCGAGTCCCGCGAACGCAAGGGCGGTGAGAACCGCTCCCGAAACGAGAGCAACACGCCCATGCTTTATCTCCGCATCCTTCACGAAGGCATCTGAGGGAACCTTAGGGTAATAGGGAGATGGGGCGACAAATGCATGTGAGGTCGATACCACAAGGAGAAGTGCCTGTATGGTACGCATTGTTATAGGGTTTGTCGGTTGTACCAACCAAAGTCAACCAATACTGATGTCGTCCTCCATCCTTTACCATTTCGAGTGGTTTCGACACGAGTTGGAGCGGTGCGTGTGTGACGACGACAACGACCACCGCACACAACACGTGACGTACCTGCTGAATATCATGGAACAGCGTATTCGATCTGCATCAACAAACGCCGTACCGGCTACGGTGGTGACAGTAGCCACGGAACCACGAGTGGACGGTGAGGTAGCACACTCTCCAATGGCACCCATCACTGCACGAGTCCATCGCATCGTCGGCGGGAAAATACAAACAACGTCGCGCGTGGTGTCTGCATCTCGATCGTGTCCGAACATTCCGCAGCAAACGTGGCACCTTTCGTCCTCTCACCCCTATGGGTGGTCGCAGAAGATAATTAAGACGTCTCGGCGTCGGCATTGATGATGTGCTCGATCTCGCGAAACTGGCGCACAAATTCGTCTGAATCGGACAATGCTACGTTCTGAATGCGCCTCAACAAGATGCGCTGCATCGTCGGTACTGTCTGGCGGCGTATGGGTGGACGCGAGTGTTTCGCACGCTTGCGCTTGTGAAATGTGATTACCTCCTTAAAACTCAATGTGGTGTAGAGAACCGTGATGGCCTCATCGGCGAGATTCGCCATCGAACCCGCCTGATGTTCAAAGAGTCGGTACATGTATCCCCAATGGGGTCTAAAGTGTCGAACACGGGCGTATTCCTTTCGTGTACCGGGGTCGCGTTCGTTGCAGTAGATGACTTCACCGTCCATTGAGGTGGTGATCATTTTTCTTAGGTAGTCGTACGCCTGATCGGTAAAGAAGCTGCCATTCGTTGTATCATCGTGCATGATGGAATACCCCTGTGCTCGGAGCAACTGTCGTTGAAACACTCGGATGAGCTCATCCGGAGTCATGGAATTTAGTACAAACTTGTGAGGAAACCGGCGTGACAAACCCTCATTCGACGGGAGAAAGTATCGAACCATTGCGCGCTCGTAGCCTGCGGTGATTATGCAATACAGTCCCGGATAGCGAGTCATGAACTCAACCATCGCGGTGGTCGCCTCCGTGCCGTAACTTTCGGGTTTACCGTCTTCCCATGGAGTGATGGCGTACGCCTCATCAATGAAGATGACACCATTGTCAAGGTTCCCCACGAGAAAGTTGCGCGTCTTGGTCACGGTTTCTCCCATGTATTGACCGACGAGTTCGCCGCGACCCGCAAGAATGAGATTGTCGCCCACAAACATCCCAGCACGTGCGAAGACGTCGCCGATTGCCTGTGCAAGGGTCGTCTTCCCTGTCCCTGCTCCGCCCATGAGGACAAAATTCATGAGACGAGTACGAAATAGCCGTGGATCCTTTATAAATGACGATACAACGTCCACCACGTGTTCCACCACATGTGATTGAACTGTGTAAGCAATCAGTCCCTCGAGTGCCTCTACGAGCGCATCGCGGTGATCCTTGGCAACATCGTCCGACGTAACGCGATCAAACTCCATACTTCCCGTGAGACGCTCCCCAGCACGGTTCAAAATCGCCTTAAATCGCGATGCCTGGTCCTTTGCGGTCTGGTAGGGACCTGAAATGCTCTCAAAGATATGCCAATTATCACTAGTGTCGTTTGTGGGTACATTTGCGGCAGACTTCAGATCTGGCATCTTGATTCGAATCACTTCGAGTGCATCCTCAACGTCTCGTTGAGATCGCTGGAGTAGCTCCGTGTATCGTCCAATCTTGTACAGCATGTTTTCTCGATAGGCTCGTTTGAACATGCGCAGCCCCTGCGCCGACTGAAGAAGGTTGACAAGAGACTGTAGTGAGGATGCATTCATTCTGTTTCATTAGAGTACACGAGAATCGTGTACGCCGCAAAACCGCACATCAGAGTCGGTGTCCCAGTGCGTACACACCGATCAACCAATGTTTCCCGTACGATGTTACACGTGCAACATGGTTATCGCACACAAATACTGCGCATTCTCGGCCAGTCGTCGCGATGGAGGGGGAAGTGGGGACATTCTGGACGAACTCGAAGTGACGCGCATGTGTTGTCGACGGATGTTCATTTCATATGTGGAGTCCCTGGCCGCACAACAACTCGCGTACCCAAATACGAACATCGTCCTTGACAAGGGTGGTACGACCATGTATAGGCGGTGTGAGCATGTCAATGTTGTGTGTTGTGACTGATGCGGTCAGAATTACGTGATAAAAGTACTATCGTCATGATCAACGAAAATGGCGTATCAGGACGAGGATGGCGAATCGGTTGTTAGTTGGGCGGCTGCGTCAGAGACAGATCGCATGATGTTTTCGGTGTTGTCAAACACGGAACGTTTAGACATGAGTCTAATTCCACGTAATAATACCTCACCCGCCGGTCCTAGTTCCCCCGAACTTCCGCGCATCGTAGAGGAAGAACCAATAGTTGCTCCCGCACCGGAGAGCGACGTTCTGCGTGACTTTCGTATCGCGATGGAGGAAGGTGACGAAAAAGAAAAAAATGCGGAACGCGAACGCGAGGCGGAACGCGAACGCGAGGCGGAACGCGAACGCGAGGCGGAACGCGAACGCGAGGCGGAACGCGAACGTGAGATGGAACGCGAGCGCGAGGTGGAACGCGAGCGCGAGGTGGAACGCGAGCGCGAGGTGGAACGCGAACGCGCGGTGGTGGAACGCGAACGCGCGGTGGTGGAACGCGACCCCCCACAGCAGCCGTCCATCGATTTGCAACACGAGAAACAAAGTCTTCTATTCGATCTGCATCAATTGGAGGCAAAGGGGGTACGCCTCTCGAGAACGTTCACCATGGAAGATGCTGTAGACGACATGACGGTGGAACTCAAACGTCAAATACTTGTTCTGGATGAACGTTCCAATATTTCTATGATGAAGAATGGTCTTCGAATCGCTCTATCGGGAATCGAGATCCTCAACACACGCCTAAATCTCCTGGATCTGGAGGGTTGGTCGTCGCAGGCGTGTTCGGAACTGGAACGGCATGACCAAAGCCTAGCAAAGATCTACCGTAAGTACTGGCGCCGTTCTACCTCAAACAGTCCAGAGATGGACATTGCCATGTCCATCGTGGGGTCCATGGGTGCGTATCACATGAAGCGGACGATGACTAGAGGCATGATGCGTCGCGGAGATTCGCATACGACTCGTCCGACGCGCACATCGGGTCGTGCTAGGAATGTACCGTCACCCGAAACCTCGGACGATGAGGAGGTTCCAAACGTGCGTTGATTCCGTAGAGACAGTAAATGCAATCGCTTTATTCAAACACAATGACAAGCCGTGAGATCCCTCCTCTCCCCATATCCCTCATCCCATCGGAGGTGGCACCTCCTCCATCGTCGACGACAAGGAGACGTCCACCCACCCCTATTCAGTACATCTCAACTGAGGAGACAGATGATACAGACGAAATGGTGGTGGAACGTGAGGGAGAGTCCGACGTTGTGAAAGAAGAAACGACGGTCGATCTCGTAGACGGTGATGGGGCGACAGTCACCGAGGACGACGTGTCGGACGCCGCCCCACTCACAGCTGACCTGCTCAACAACACCATGAGTTTGAAACAGCTGAAGGACCGTTGTGTCGAGCTGGGGTTGGCTACAGCAGGGAAGAAAATGGATCTCGCAGAGCGGATTATGGCCGCGTCACCGTCGTAGTGTAGGGACGTGTTGCGTTGGGAACAGACGCCCTTTTTTTCATTACATTACCTCAAAACACACACAATGTCTAGCATGGGTTCGCTTGGATTCAATCCCAACCGCCGTCACCGATCCACCAACCTACCGGGTACGATCAATACACTGGTCGTGCGTCCTCGTGTTCAGGGACAGCGCCGTACGCAGGCACCAAAGGATGTTGCCGTCATTCTCCCGCGGAGAACCTCTCCTCCAACAGCCAACCAGATATCAACACCTTCTATAGTAGCAGAAACCGCACCCACCGTCGTCCCTCCCGTACCCTCCCCAACTCAGACGGAGGATACCCACTGGGTGTACGCGACTGTCGGTGAACACCACCTTCGCGCGACGAACAACCCTGACGGCATCGTGTGTGCCAAGGACTCGCGCGTGCTGCTGCTGTATCCCATGGTGGCCGATCCCGACACTGGAATTGTGTCCATGAAGGTCAAGAAGGTCGATACCGGTACGGGTCAACTGGAGATGCATTGGGTCGATGTGTATGACCCGAATATAGACGCTCGGTACGTGTCTCAATTCTCTATGATACCGTGATCGCGTATAGGATCGATGATGCGTAGCATAAAACATTTTTTTTCAATCAGTTTTCAGGTGATTCGCACATTACCACTACGGACCATGCCGAAACGCACAGAACTTTGGGTCGACCTCCCCGCTCCCGTGACACCCCTCCAGCGTGGAACGTATCTCGATGCCTGCACCACATGGATCGTTGCGGAGCCAGATACGAACACTACCATCACACTTGACACACCTACATCAGATCCAATCCATCACACGGACGCTGGGTGCGACGACGTTGTCGCTCGCTCTCTGGCCAACGTGAGAGACGCCAGAGAGTGGTTGTGCATCGTGTGTCGTAAAACAGTATCCGACCCCTTCGAATCGCAGGGTTATCCCCATGTAGGAAACCCCTTTGCCCAACAATGTCTTGTCGTCGCGTGCGAAGGCTGTCGCTATTCACGGAAATGTGCCTAGGAAAGACGCGCGATCCAATCCCTCATGGAGCGGTTGGGTACGATACATGCGTTCGATCCAAGGTCCTCTCCGGTCATCGGTGAGGTGTTTTTGCGCGCCAACCATCCGCGAATTGCAGATTCCTCGTAGGTGTACCCGTCCGCGATAAAAACTGGGTTCTGAAATGGCTCGTGGGTCAGTGGGCAGTACCATTCTGGAGGAATCAGATCCTCCTCATCGTCCTCCTCAATCTCACGCTTCGTCGTTTCATTGTCGGTAAACGTGACCATCGTATCGGGACGTTTGCCGTGTATCGTGATGCGTGAATCCCTCTTCATGTCCTCACCACGGACTACTAGATGAAAAAGACGACGATTGCAAACATCGAAAATCTTGTCCATGCCGATCGTAAAGGTATTAGATGTAGAGTTGTCACATGCTGCACGAACGAGATCCTCAAGAGTCGATATGTGAGTCTCCTCTAATGCACGGCGTTGACGGGGTGTTGTCGCAAGAGTGTGTAGCATTCCTCTCTGTTGGTACGCTCATCACCTTCTCTGATGGTACGCTCCGTAACGGTTGAGTGCGTTGTGTACCAACGAAAGAACGAACAGAACGAAAAAATGGGTGGTGTATGCTGGCACCGCCGTTGGGGGATTGCGTGTGACGCATCGGATGACACCGTGCGCAAGACAGTAAGGGACATATTCTGTGTACTCCGGCGGGATGTCACTCAAAATAATACGCAGATTCGACAGATGGGTCTCGACTATCAACGTTTCCTGGAGAAGAGACACCCCGAATGTTCGAATGGCGAGGAAATGTCTGAGGAGATGTCTGAGGAACTCCCTCCTCCTCCTCCTCCTCCTCCTCCTCCTCCTGAGGTTTCGGACGTAGACGCCGTTGCCGTTCCTCCTCGGAAACGACGCAAGGGAAAGACCGCAAAATCCTCGGCACCACCCGTCGCATCGGCTCATCCCATTTCGAGTGGATCGGTTGCCTCCACGGTTGTCGCGACTACAGTTGTCGTCTCGGAGGACACAATGGAATCCTTTAGGGACGTCGACTTTTCAGAGGGAGTTCCAGACTTTGTCATTCGCACATCTCGCACCGTGTCCTTCTACTCCTTTTTACACGACTCGGATTCGGAGTCCTATCCCCTCTCCACACTTGCATTCAAGAATCGCAGGGAGCTCCATGCACACGGTCTGGAGAACGTACACAACAACTCTACAGTGGCATGGGGATTCGACAAGGTCAAGGCACTGTGGTTTGGACGGGACCCCATCACAAACCAACGCTACGTTTGCGCCATCATCATAAACGAAGAGTACGAGCCTCGATTCGGGAAATTATTTTGCCCTCGCAAGGACATTGTCGAATTGGACGTCCGGCCCGTCCCCTGCTTCCTCAAGGGGAGTGGGTACGGCTCCATTCGATACTGTGGTACATGGACCTTTCAACTCCACCGCGAGACGTCGCAACAACCGTTCCTTTACGTCGCCAATGGGTGCCAGCGAGGTGCAATTTACAATATCACGCTCGACTCATATGATGACCGTTGGGGTGCGCGGGCCTAAATGAACGAATCACACACGGCATCGTCGGCGAGGAGTAGAAGAGCGTTGTCGATGCGTTTTGTTACATGGTCCAGGGATTCGTTGAGAAGCTGCTGTGGGGTGCGGTTGTCGTTGGAGCCAAAGGATAGAATGTGCGTATCGTCCGTCTTGGATGGTGTCATACCCACAGCGTAACAGGGAGAGTAACGCGCGTGTCGTCCGGCGTTCTGTGTGTCAAACGTTATCTCCATGTTGAGTTCGTGACCACGATCCAATTGCAGGATGACTATGTTGGTATGGATGGGTTCGAATGCGGGTCCTGTAAAGTGCGCTGTGGTGACGTCACACGGACCGGTCACGTGCAACGACATGACCTTCCCGTTCCCGACCCTACGAAACGGGATGAGACCCACACGATGTGAAAGGTACTCGTCGGTGTGGCATGTCACATTGGTGATCACGCGTGCCGTCGAGGGAGCCTCTGTTTGGATGTCAGACAGAAGAGTACGACGAATGGCATTGCAGAGGCCCACATGTCCTGGGATGAGGAAGCGCTGAACGTCTGCCATTTGCGTCGACTCGTCGTGTGTGTGTGTGTGAGTGACTTGTAATGAGAAACTGATTTGTCATTGGAAAAAAAGGTCGCCAATTACGCGTCCTCGACGATCGCTATACGAGGTAACGTTGCACGTACCGAAACGAACTCTTGGTCCCACAAGCCCTTTCTCTTCATATTGTCCTATCACCTCTGCACAAATTCGACCCGAAAACGCATCTCTTAGTCCGGTGTTTCTGGTAGTTTTCGAACGTGCATGTCCCCCTGTGTGTGTGTTACGACGGGAGGGGCACAGTAACGGAGAGATCTATGCCCGACACAGCGGACACGTTCCACCCCACTCACGCATGCAGTGGAGGTGCACGGAATGATTGCAACGCACAAGAAGCGTCGATTCTGCTGTGATCAATTCCTCGAGGCATATGCAGCAGATGTCCTTGTGGAATAGCGTGTTGACCGCGGCGTCTATCGCCTTGGTTGCGTCCATGGTCGGATTCGGCATGAAAAAGTCATCCTTGTACAATAAGCACCACGGCACGCCCGAGTCAAAGGCACGTCTCTTGTCGACACATGAAACCCAACTGGGGTGATGCTTCATGAGCTCAGAGTTGTGGATGACGAATGCACGGGTGTTACTGCCGTGCGCGGATTTGATGAGCTTTTTGAGGTGTGATCGCTCGTGCAATTCATCGAGAGTGACGGCACGGTTCTGAGATTCCCGTATCGCCGTCTTCGTATCCTCGTCCAATAGCCTCGTCATATCGACAAACTTCACGCTTGGGACGCGCGCATTGAGCCGACTCGCAATGTCCATGAATGCCTTATTTTGGTTGGTACCAAACGTAAAACGCGACGACGGTGTCCATGACGGTATCCAAACAAACGCTGGTGAGCATTCTTGCGCGTGCCCGTAAAGGAGATCGTAATGCAGCACGAAAAGGATATACCATGTGCGTCGCACTACAGAAGCGGTTCGATTCCGTATGCCTTACACATACTCGAGAACTACGCAATGTACCAGGAGGAACTGCGCATCGAACGCGCGAACAACGGAATCATTGACCTCTGAGAACTGTGCGTTCGAGAGAAACCCCATCCGTGCATACAGTTGTGAAAATGCCATTGTTGTACGTTTTTTTGGTACTTTACAACGTATCGAATGGAGAGGAATGTGATAAAAAAATGTACACGTACGACACCGTTCTTACACACGTGACGAACGAGTCATCACGACATCTGCGGTCCGTACGCGCCCATGGCGTTCCACAATCGGAACAGTGGATGCTGCACGCTGCACCACAATTACCGACGGCGATGGAGCCGCAAGCGTACCGAAGCAAAACAGGATGAAAACGTAGGTAACGATAACGAAGAATGCGGGTGGGAATAATAGACAGAACAACAGTATCCAAAGGGAGAATACGGGTCGAGCATATGGCCATACGAATAGAGCGATGGACATGTAAATGAGTATGCTCAGAACGATGGGGACGATGATCCAGGAGGCATCGTCAAGTTCGTGTATCGTTGTGGTGTTGTTCATGAGCGTGTTTTCACTATGTCACACAAATTATCCAACGGTTTCCGAGGCAGGGGGGAGGTCGAACTGAGGCCACCCAAGGTCCACACACATTCGGCGGAAAATGGCATCGTTTGCCTCCAACTTGTCACGTCCCTTGAGAAGTGTGATACCCTCCAACATGTCGTGTAAACCCAGAATTTGGAAGCAACGGTACAGAACATAGCTGTACGAAAGAAAGTTTGTCCTCGATTTGGGTGCATGTCTGTGAAACGCCGGTTGCATTTGAAGAAACATGTTGCGCAATTGTTCCTCGACGTGCGCCGAAATGCGAGGCGGGCGTCGACCACTCAATCGCGATGTGATTTGTGCCACATGGTCGTACGCCTTTCGCAGACGCAAGTGTCGAAGCGAGTCCCGCACGCGTTTTTGTGTAATGTCTAATGTGGATCGCACATTGAGGCGCTCATATATGTCATTCATGACCGCCTCCAGAATATCATCCGGCACGCGGTGCGTTTCCTTTCCCTGTACGAGTGTCAACCACATCATATAGTGGTTCACTCTCTTGTACGAGTATTGCGAAAACTCGACCATTTCGTCAAAGGCCGTTGACGAGGATGTCGCGTCCAAATACGCCACACTGTAACCGCACTTCGAACATGTCATGATGGAGCGTGTTGGACACACCAGTAATGGTGTCGATGAATCGCTACATCTAGGACACTCATCGCGTGTACTCATGGCCACCTTTGCGGGTGCCTGATCGATGTCTGTGAGGTATTCGTCGACGATCGACGCCTTATGCTGTGCACTCGCACCACTATGTTCGACGTACGCCTGTATGCTGTCACTCTTACGACGCGCTTGCCATGTCGGTCCGTGGGTTTTGTGATACCTCTGCAGGTAATGTACCACCATGGTTTCGAAGTGATGCTCGCGCGACATGTTTTCGCGAATATTACTCTCCTCCTCCAGAGCATCCGCGTTTCGCAAGAGGTCCTGGCGTATGCGCACCTGCCACCGAGACGTCATTGCCCCCGCCTCATCCCTCATACTCTGGATCTGGTGACGAAGACGAGGGACCTCTAGGCGTTCCGACACGAGGCGCGCACGACGTTTCTGTATGTGCTCGTCAAGAGTGAGTGTCTCGTCCTCGCGAACGCGTTTGGTCCGTTTCGCATCGGCCATGGTTTCGTCGTCGGTGCTCTCGATCCGGGTATTGTCGATTCTAATGTGCAGTCTCTTTTTTTTCGCAGCGCGTATGAACAACACCTGAGGATGTCACGTCGCCCACACTGCCGAACACTCGACGAGATGCGCGCTCTTCGTATGCCCGCACCCACAATGTGCGAAGTGGCGTCGTCACAGGTCATGGTACCGTCGTCACTGATACATTGTCATGCGGCACCCGTTACGATGCAGTGCAGTAACGCCACATCATGCACACCCACCGTGACGTGTCAAACACCTACAATTTGCCAGTTTTATCCGTACGTTTGCAACCACAATCGTTCAAATGTCCGGGATTGGTGCTTGTATTGCACGAGACGCTTTTTGTTTCCAGAGGAGCGTTGTTGCACGACCAGATCAATGTTTGCACCGGGTGAGGTATGTCATGTCCCGCAAAACAATGCTTGTGTTTATACGCAGTCAGTCGGTTTATACGACAGGGACCCTTGATCCCGGATTGCTTACTGTATCACATCCTCCATTTGTGGGGGATGGGGAAGAGGAGAAAAAATAAAGCAGATAAGTTGTCGATCAATACTACACCGCCTGCAGTGTAATTGTTACTCAGTGAGTTCCCGCCCAATGCCGTTCCTCGGCGCTGTCCGCAACCATGAATGAGTGCACGGTCACGTGACTGGTCTGTCCATCTCGCACACACCGCGCGATAGCCTGTTGCTCCAGCATCTTTACAGTTCCCACGTCCGCAACGATAGCGTGTGCAAATATAATGTTTCGTGCGTGTGGCAGGTGCAGACCCGCAAAGGAATCCTCCATGCACAACAGGAGGACACCTCCATTCAAATGCTCGTGGAGCGTCGCCGCTCGCTGATGCGAGTTTCCATCGAGCGTGAAGACACGGATGTCCTCGTTTCGAAGAAATGTTCGTGTACCACGAAGCATGGTCTTCCATTGTACGAAAATCACAATGGGTTCGGTCGCCGAAAATGACGACACAAGGCGCCCGATTTCTCGCATCTTTGTGCCTATGTCGGAGGCCGCCGCATCCTTGGTGGTGTTTTTTTGTTGATGATCACACATTTCTACACGCCGTGTGATATCATGGCGTCGTTGCTGCACATTGTGAAGTTCGCGAGTTGTCTGCTGAAGAGTTTCGCGAAGGCCATCCGCCACACCTCCTCCACTTTCGATTTCTCGTTCCAACTCCAAACACATGCGTTCCAGAACACACATGCTGTGGTGCAGGGAATCCAATCGTGATGTAAGATTTACATGCTCCTGGTGTTGCTTTCGAGCGTGTGCATCCTCAATGCTCTCATCACCCTCCATTGAATCCACAAATGATAGGCGTCGCACCTCATTCTCAACTTCCATGAAGTCGTGACTGGAATCGTCCACGTACAGTCGTTCACGTTCCGACACGTGCACGCGTCTCACCTCATGCACCGTGGCCGACGGATGGGGGGTCGATACATGACCCCTGACCGCGGTCCGAATGAGCGACGCCAACATGTTGGGATGATGTGCCTTTTCGCGCGCAAGGAGTACATAGAGATGTTGTGCACCGTCCGTGTCCGTGGACAGTGTCCCAGACAACCCCCAAATGCAATGTGTATCGAAAAGTTGCAGGGAGCGTAGATCGCGCGAAGCGTCAAATGTCTGATGAATCTCGTCCACAACGATGCGCCTCCATTGAACCGCCTCTAGTATTGGTTCATCGTGGTTGCGCTGACGAGACCACGCCGACAATGACGCGCGAGAACGAGGCCTTCCCCCCATTGCAGCATCGACGAGATCCAAATACGCCTTGCACGATCGAAGAAAGTTGAACGTTGTAAGCACAATGTCGTAGTCATGACACACACTGGACATGTTGACAGACCGAAGATCACGCGCACTCAGCATCGTCAGAACACGTGTCCCCGACGTGAATTTTTCAATCTCATTCGTCCATTGAGACGTCAGATTTAGAGGTACGATGACTAGGGATGCCCTGGATGAGTACAGACGAGAGAGGGGTGATGATGGACGTTCATCTCCGTTCAACATCAGCGCCAGGGTGGTGGCTGTTTTTCCAGAACCCGGAGCATCCGCACATATCCCACCTCTTAACTCGGCCTCGCGTTGCGAGGGATCGTCCGTGATGCATTCATGCTCCGTGTCGATGTACCAGCGATCACTCACATGTATGTTCCCGTTGTATCGAAATGTCAGAGGGAATTCAGACTCTCTGGATATCATCCATCGAAGAGTGTCCAGTTGATGGGGACGCAACGGGAGTGAGGGATTCCACTGCGGGGGAGGGGTCGCCGTACCGGTGACCTCATCAGACCACGTCCCCGTGGGCACCACTGACTCTCTCCACACTGTACGAGACAGCTGCACGACGAACTCCTCACTAGCAACTCCGTTGGTATTCAGGCGTTCTTCCAGAATTTGTGGATTGACGCACATGCGCATGCCGAGACATCGACTGAGACTAGGATCGTCTTCTAGTTCGCACTCGATCCAGAAGACCCCATCACGAATGCGTGCAATTTGTTGTATCGATTCGCTGCAATCCTGTCGCTTCAGGGTGACCCCACGCGTTAACGTGCCGTCCGAAACGAGTGCCTCACAAAGTGTGAGGTCCATGTTTGTGAGGCGCCACCATGTTGTACGATCTGTGCGCCTCCGTTTTA
>MDSV01151093.1_pt1 | contig 29113 bp, 24 predicted proteins | sample 810851 | NCBI WGS metagenome assembly MDSV01 (sample SAMN05326640, study PRJNA326480) | marine metagenome | isolation source: seawater | place: Atlantic Ocean: North East | collected 2012 | reverse complement strand
TTTAGTCATTAATTTACCAAATGGTATAGCAAAAGAAGTATCTTTATCTGCGGTAAGAATGCTTAAAGACGATATAAATTCACTCGATCTTCTTGTTAAGTCTTTTGATTATTATAGAAATAATTCTTCAGTAAGTTTTGATCCCAGTAACGTAGTATTAGGAAGCTTTGAGCCAAATAACGAAAATAAATTTCTATCTAGCATTCTTGCAGGTCCATATATTTGTGATTTATTATGTCTGAAAAGTTTTAATATTGATGAAAATATTATTACAATAAAAGAAGTTGATTTTCCTATAATTATCCTTGCACATATTTTAGAATTTTCGAAAAAAATAAAAAAAACAATTTCTGTATCTTTTGTTTTAAATGATTTGACTTCTCTAGATTTAACTATTAATGAACATAATTTTAAACTTAATTTACAAAGTGAACAATTTTTTATTTTAAATAAATCTTCAAAAATCCTTATAAAAAAATTAAATGATATTAAATTTGATATAGAAAATAAATTTATTGAAGTTAGAAAAAATAAATATACGATTGAAAAAAAAATCTGGAACTATTTTTTTAATCTATCAGAAAAACTTCTTGTGGAGGATTCAGCTCTTTCTAGACAAAACAATGCTGGAAGTGGTTTAAATGATAATGATTAAAAAATAGCTAAATATTTACACCAGTCTCATTATTTAATAATTTTATTGCTTTATCAATTGATAGGGTAGTATTAATTTTTGTTCCTATTCTTCTCATTGAAACCGTATTTTCTGATTCTTCTTTTTCACCAACCGTAAAAATAACAGGAATTTTTGCAACACTATGTTCTCGAATTTTATAACCTATTTTTTCATTCCTAAGATCTGTTTCAACTTTAAATCCATTTTTTTTCAATTTTTTTTCAATTTTAATTGCGTAATCATTTGTTGTTGAAGTAATCGTAGCAACAATAACTTGAATAGGGGCTAACCATAATGGAAGGTTTCCTGAATAATGTTCTATTAAAATTCCCAAGAATCTCTCAATCGAACCAGATAGAGCTCTATGCAACATTACAGGTCTGTATTTTTTTCCATCTTCACCTATATAATTTGCTGTAAGTAATTCAGGTAAATTCAAATCAACTTGTAAAGTTCCACACTGCCAGTCTCGACCAATTGCATCTCTGAGAACAAATTCAATTTTAGGGCCATAGAAAGCCCCTTCTCCAGAATTCATAGTGAATGGAAGCCCAGATGCTTTTATAGCTGTTAAAAGGGCATTCTCTGATTTATCCCAAATATCATCATCTCCTACTCTTTTATTGGGTCTATCCGAAAATTTGATACGCACATCATGAAATCCAAAATCTTTGTAAATATTTATAATTAGTTCACAAACTTCCACACATTCTTTAGTAATTTGTGATTCAGTACAAAAAATATGAGCATCATCTTGTGTAAATGCTCTGACTCTCATTAGACCATGTAACGAACCAGATGGTTCGTATCTATGAACTTTTCCGAATTCAGAAAATTTTAGTGGCAAATCCCTATAGCTTTTAATTCCTTGCTTATATACTTGAATATGTCCTGGGCAGTTCATTGGTTTCAAGGCATAAATTCTGTCCTCTTTTGCTTCAGTAGTGAACATATTCTCGCCAAATTTTTCCCAGTGACCAGATGTCTCCCAGAGGGATTTATCCATTATATCTGGGGTATTAATCTCTATATATCCAGCAGCATTTTGTTTTTTTCTTATAAATTCAATTAGGTTTTGAAAAAGCGTCCAGCCTTTGCTATGCCAAAAAACTGCTCCAGGGGCTTCAGGTTGAAAATGAAAAAGATCCATGTTCTTACCTAATAATCTATGATCTCTTTTCTCTGCTTCTTCTAATTGAGTAAGATATAAACGCAGTTCTTTTTTATTTCTCCAAGCAGTTCCATAAATTCTCTGGAGCATAGGGTTTTTATGATCCCCCCGCCAATAAGCACCAGCAACTTTAAGAAGCTTGAACCCATCACCAAGATGTTTAGTTGAAGGAAGATGAGGTCCTCTACATAAATCCAAAAAATCACCTTGCTTATAAATTGAAATTTCTTGATCACTAGGAATTTCATTTATAATTATAGATTTAAAATTTTCACCCTTGCTGTCAAAGTATTTTATACCATCACTTCTTTTCCAGATTTCGCGTGAAATTATTTCGTCACGTTTTACAATTTCATGCATCTTATTTTCAATTTCATTTAGATCGTCAATAGAAAAAGGTTTTTCTCTGGCAAAATCATAGTAAAAGCCGTTTTCAATTACTGGTCCAATTGTTACTTGAGTATCAGGGTATAATTCCTGAACAGCTTCTGCCATTACATGAGCAGCATCATGTCTGAGTATCTCTAGAGCATCTTGGTCTGATCTAAATACAAAAGATATGATTGATGGTGATTTAATTTCACGACTAAGGTCCCACAAGTCATTTGGTGTTCTTATGGCAATTATGTCTCTTATTCGGTTTGGCAGATATTCCTCTGCTATTTCTTTACCAGTTGAAGGACTATTAATTTCTACTTTTTTGCCGTCTGGAAGCTCAACAACAATCATTTAAAACCTCAATAAATTATTAAAATAACACAATGCAAACAATAAAATACATTAAAATTATTCATAAGCAATATAGATCTTTAGTTACTTTATTCTTAATGTTTTTTCTTTTTCATCTTTTATTAAAACGCCATGGTCTAAAAGATGATTTCTTATTTTATCTGCCTCTTCAAAATTTTTATTTTTTCTAGCCAAAGTCCTTTTATTAATTAATTTTTTAATTTCATTCTCACTTAAGGTTATTTGTCTTATATTTTTGAACCATTCAGTGGGGTTGTTTTGAAGAATTCCTAGAAAATATGCCTCTCTGATTAAAATTCCTTTAATTTCAGATTTTAAAGATGTTTTTTGTGCTTTTTGAAGGTCTTTAGCAGTTCGATAGAGGCAGGCAATTGCTTCTGGTGTATTGAGGTCATTCAAAAGCGCATTTTCAACATTTGTTTGACTAGCTTCCTTTGTCTTTATGTTGGTATTTTCAGAAAGAATTGAATACAGATTATTCAGAGAATTTTCTGAATTAATCATAGTTGAGTCATTCCAGTCTAATGGTTGCCTATAATGTCCCGAAAGAAGAGAAAACCTTACAGATTCTCCTCTAAAGTTTTTAATTAATTCATTTAAAATTATAATATTGTTCAAAGATTTTGACATTTTCTTTTTATTAAAAGTTACAAAGCCATTATGAACCCAATAGTTAGCTAAAAAATTACTATTATTGGCACATATACTTTGAGCATTTTCATTTTCATGATGTGGAAAAATTAAGTCTTGTCCTCCTCCATGAATATCAATGGAATTTCCAAGAAACTTTTTAATCATTGCTGAACATTCTATATGCCAACCAGGTCTACCTCTGCCCCATGGACTGTCCCAGCCTGGCGTAAAATTATCTGACGGTTTCCATAAAACGAAATCTGAAGGATTTTTTTTATATGGTGCAACTTCAACTCTTGCACCAGCTATTAAGTCTTTTTGATTGAGTTTTGATAAGCTTCCATATTGAGGATAAGAATCTACATCAAATAATACATGGTTGTTTGATTCATAAGCATAATTACCCTCTATTAATTTTTTAACCATAGTGATAATTGAATCTATATTTTGGGTAACTTTAGGAATAAATGTCGGTTTTATAACACCAAGTTTATTCATATCTTCTTCATAAACAGAAGAGTATCTTAGAGATAGCGCATTTATGTCTTCATTATTCTTTTTTGCAGCCTCATTAATTTTATCATCAACGTCAGTTATATTTCTGGCATATATTACCTCTGGGTAAAGTTCTTTTAAAATTCTATATAAAATATCAAAAACAACTGCTGGACGTGCGTTTCCTATGTGGGGGTGACTATAAACAGTTGGTCCACATACATACATCGAAACCCTATGAGGGTCTATGGGTATAAATGTTTCTATTTTTTTTGAAAGTGTGTTAAATAATTTTAACATAAATACTTGAGACGCTTATAAAGTTAGAGATATATGGATTTTTTAATCATATTTTTAGAGTAATATCAATTCCTTTATTTAGCTATTAAAATCAACTATTAGCCAACTAGTATATATTTTATATGATTTTTTTGCCTCTAGACCTTGTTTGAAATGAGTTTTTCTCTAAATTATGTATATATATTATATTTCGTTACTTGAGGTTATTTTCAGATGAATAAAGAACCAGATATCAAAAAACCTTCTAAAGCTGAAGCTGAAGAAGCAGTTAAAACACTTATCAAGTGGGCCGGTGATGATCCTAATCGAGAGGGTTTAATAGGCACCCCAGACAGAGTTGTGAGGGCATATGAAGAATTTTTTCAAGGGTATACCGAGGATCCAACTTCCGTATTGGGTAGGACTTTTGAAGAAACATCAGATTATGATGAGATGGTGGTTTTAAGAGATATAAGATTAGAAAGTCATTGTGAGCATCATATGGTTCCTATAATCGGTAAAGCGCATGTAGGGTATCTTCCAAAAGGCAGGGTTGTTGGTATTAGTAAAATTACACGGGTAGTTGATATTTTTGCTAAAAGGCTTCAAATTCAAGAGCAACTAACAGTTCAAATTGCAAATGCTATTGATCGTGTTTTGAATCCTTTAGGCACTGCTGTAATTATTGAGGCTGCACATCAATGTATGACAACTAGAGGGGTAAAAAAACCAGGAACAATTACTGTTACAAGTAGAATGACTGGTGCATTTAGAGAAGATGCAGCAACACGAAGAGAGTTTTTAAGTTTTATAAGAGGTAAATCTGAGGAATTATTATGATTTCTAATTTATTTAAGAATAGATTGTCAGTTGAACAAGTTGAAGAGTCTACCGATTTAGCTCCAAGTTTTAGTGATAAGGGGTTAATTCCAGTAGTAACTACTGAAAATCGAACTGGAGAAGTTCTGATGGTAGGTTTTATGAATAAAGAGGCTCTTGCATTAACTATTAAAACTAAAAAGGCCCATTATTGGAGTAGAAGTAGAGAAAAAATATGGCAAAAGGGTGAAACAAGCGGCCTAGTTCAAAATGTCGAGGAATTAAGGATTGATGATGATCAAGATTCTTTATGGATGAAAGTAAATGTTGAGGGGTCAGGCGCTAGTTGCCATGTAGGCTATAAATCATGTTTTTATAGATCTATACCTTTAGGTGTTGGGGCAGAAGAAGAAAGCTCATTGGAGTTTAAAGAATCGAAAAAGATATTTGACCCAAAAAAAGTATATGGTGACATTCCTAACCCAACAAAATTATAATTATTAGATTTCATTCAAGAAATTTTTAATTTCTTTGCCAATTTCTATAGGGCTGTCTTCTTGGATAAAATGTAAACCTTTGACAGTCACTTCCTTTTGGTTTTTCCAAGTTCGACAAAATTCTCTTTGCTTTCCAATCAAAATTGAACCCGGATCTGCGTTAATAAACAATTTGGGTATTGTATTTGTTTCCATCCAATCAAGAAAAAGGTCAAATTTTTCTTGGACCTCTGTTGGTTCTGAATTTATTGGTATCTGTCTCGGCCAGGATAATGTAGGTCTTCTATCTTCGCCTGGATTCAAAAAAGGTCGTCTATATTCATTCATCTCTTCTTGGGTTAAATCACGTATTATCGAATGTTTCAAAACTGCCTCGACAAAAAGATTTTTATTCAGAATCATATCTTCTCCAGAGTCAGATCTAAAACCTTTGAATATTTTTATCGCATTTTCAGGCCAATCATCCCACTTAACTGGAAGCACTGCTTCCATATATGAAATTGATTTAATAATATTGGAGTTTTTTCTTGCCCATTCAAAACCAAGAGCTGTTCCCCAGTCATGCAAGACAAGATTAACATTTTCCTGTAAATTTAGTTTATCTAATAACTTGCCGAGAAAAATACTTTGATCAGAAAAGGAATATTTTTCTGGGCCAGAATTATTTAATTTATCTGAATCTCCCATACCAATTAGATCTGGAGCAATAAGTCGTCCTAGTCCTTTACAAAAAGGCATAATATTTCTCCATAGGTAAGATGATGTGGGATTGCCATGAATAAAAATTATTGGCTCTCCATCACCTTCATCAATATATGACATTTTATATGAATCAACATGTGCAATTTTTTTTTCTGCAAATGGACGATGAGATATGTTGTTATTAATTATAGAACTCCCTTTTAAGTAACTTTTATGATTAAAATTAGTATTTTTAATTAATATAATCAATAGGGCAAGGCTCAGATATTATGGTTTATATTAATTTTTCTTAAATCATAAAAAATCTAAACTTCTATTTTAATAATTTTAGTATATTATTTTTTTATGAGTCAGCAAAAAATTACTCTTGAGGAAAAATATATACTTGAGAAGGGAAAAATTCATCTCTCAGGTATACAAGCACTCGTTAGAATTCCTTTAGATCAAAAACGGATAGATAAAAAGAACTCCCTTAACACAGCAGGTTATGTGTCTGGTTATAGAGGTTCTCCACTTGGTGGGTTAGATAGTGCTTTTTGGAAAGCAAAAAGCCACCTTACTTCGAATAATATTTTTTTTAAACCCAGTATTAATGAAGATATAGCTGCTACAGCATGTTGGGGAACTCAACAGGTAGGTCTTACAACTGAAAATATATATGATGGAGTATTTTCTATTTGGTATGGTAAGGGACCTGGAGTTGATAGAAGTGGTGATCCCTTAAAACATGCTAATTTAGCTGGTACATCAAAATATGGCGGGGTTTTAGCTCTGGCAGGAGACGATCATCTTGCTAAATCCTCTACATCAGCGCATCAATCTGAGCAATCTTTTATATCAGCTATGATACCAATATTTAATCCATCCAATGTTCAAGAATTAATTGATTATGGCTTGTTTGGAATAGCTATGTCCAGATTTGCAGGGGTTTGGGTAGGTTTAAAATGCGTGACGGAAATAGTAGAGAGTACTAGTACTATTTTAATCGAAGATGATAAAAAAATTATAATTCCAGAAAAATTCTACTTTCCTGAAGGTGGTGTCAATATCAGATGGCCTGATGATTTCTTAGAGCAAGAAAGAAGAATGTTGGATTTTAAATTAGAAGCTACTAAATATTTTGTTAAAGTAAACAAACTTAATTATGTGACCCATAAAAGTGACAAAAAGGAATTAGGTATCATATCTGCTGGAAAGGCTTGGTCAGACATTTGTGCAGCTTTTTCAGAATTAGAAATAAACCAAGAAAAATTAGAAAAAATGGGAGTTTCTGTATTTAAGGTTTCCATGCCATGGCCTCTTGAGATTGAAAGTGTTTTGAATTGGGCTCGTGGATTTAAAAAGATATTAATTTTAGAAGAAAAAAGAAATATTATTGAAGACCAGGTTGCAAGAGCTCTTTATTTTTTGAAAGACTATGAAAGACCAAATCTATTTGGAAAAACAAGCCAAAATAAAAATGTTTTTGTACCAAGTTATGGGGATTTAAATACAAGAATCATAAAAGATATTTTTTATAAAGTTTTTACAACTAATCAAAAAAAATATATTAAAAATAAACTCAATATTTCAAATGATCCAAATAACATAATTGATAAAAATCAAAATGAAAAATTTGACAGAACACCATGGTTTTGTGCTGGTTGTCCGCATAATTCCTCAACAAAGGTTCCAAAAAGAAGTAAGGCTTTTTCTGGAATTGGATGTCATTTTATGGTCAATTCTATGAATAGAGATACAGCAACATTCACTCATATGGGTGGTGAGGGTGCATCCTGGATTGGTATTGCTCCATTTGTTAAAGAAAAGCATATTTTTCAAAATATAGGCGATGGCACTTATTTTCATTCAGGAATTTTATCAATTCGTGCAGCAGTTGCCTCAGGTATTAATATAACTTTCAAAATTCTATTTAATAACGCAGTAGCTCTTACTGGTGGTCAATCTATAGACGGAAATTTTACACCTGTTAATTTGTCATGGCAATTAAATTCAGAAGGAGTAAATGATATTGGGCTTATTACTAATAATGTAAACAAATATAAATCTAAAATATCTTTACCGAAGAATGTAAAATTATTTCACAGAAATGAACTTGAAAAAGTTCAACTTGATTTTAGAGAAAAACAGGGGGTCACTGCAATTATTTTTGATCAAGAATGTGCTGCAGAGTTAAGAAGAAAAAGAAAAAAAAATATTTTGCCTAAGCCCAAAAGTAGAGTTTATATAAATAGTGATGTATGTGAAGGTTGTGGTGATTGTAATATTTCGTCTAATTGTGTTGCTATACAACCTTTAGAAACTGAATTTGGAAGAAAAAGAATTATCGATCAAGATATGTGTAATATTGATTTATCTTGTTTAAATGGATTTTGTCCAAGTTTTATTACAGTAGAGGGAGATCTTCATAAAAATGATTATAAATTAGAAGAAGTTAAGAGTCAGATTAAAAAGTTTAAAAAAAAGAGTAATAAAATATTATATGATAATGATAGTTATAATATTTTATTAGCAGGTATAGGTGGATCAGGGATAGTTACAGTAGGCGCTATCATTTCAATGGCAGCCCATATTGATGGAAATTTTAGTTCTGTTTTAGATCAAACGGGTTTATCTCAAAAAAATGGTTCTGTTTTTGGTCATATAAAAATTTCCAAAACCCAAAGCAACATTTCTAATTATAAAATTGACGAGGATTCACTGGACTTGTTATTAGGTTTTGACTCAGCAGTTGCTGCAAGCAAAAATTCCTTATCATTAATTAATAAAGAAAAAACAGTAGTTTTTTTAGAAGAAAAACACACTCCATTACCGATTTTAGCTGAAGAACCTGATTTGAAAAATTCATCAAATACATATCTACTAAATATCAAAAAAGCTTTAGAAAATAATAATATTATTTATGTGAATGCCTATATGAATTCTAAAGAATTATTTAATGACTCTATTTTCTTTAATATATATTTCTTAGGATTTGTATACCAATCCGGGTTGATTCCTATAAATTTAAGTTCATTGGAAGAAGCTATTAAATTAAATAATGTTTCGGTAGAAGAAAATTTAACAGCATTTTATATGGGTATGCTGGAATTTGAAAGAAAGAATCATGCGCATTCTATTGTTCAAAAAAATATATTAGAAAGTAATAATTCATATGAGGATTCTATTGAAAAAAGAAGGAAAGAATTAACAGTTTTTCAAAATTTAAAATATGCAGACAAATATGTTGGTATTATTGAGCAAGCTAAGAATTTAGATGCTAATTTTCCTGAGAGGAAATATGAACTTACAGAGACTATATCAATAAATTTATTTAAATTAATGATCTTTAAAGATGAATTCTATGTTTCGCATTTACTCACTAAAAAGGCTTTTTTTGAAAAAATAAAGATTGATTACTATAAGATAAATAAAATATATTTTCATTTATCTCCTCCGCTTTTGTCTTTTTTATTTAAGAAATATAAGAAAAGAAAAATCAAGCTTGGTTATTGGTTATTTTGGTTTTTAGTTATATTGTCCAAATTTAAATTTTTACGAAATACATATTTCGATCCTTTTATGTTCACTCAAGAAAAAAAGGATCAAAAAGTTCTACTGAATAATTATTTAAAATTTCTTTATACACTAGAAAGAAAAATAGATAAAACAAATTATAGTTTGGCAGTTGAAATTGCTTCTCTTCCTAATATGATCAGAGGGTATGGTTATGTAAGACGTAAAAGTATTGAAAAAACAAATATATTGAGAGATAATTTAATGGAAGAATTTGTTAAGGAAAAATAATGATAGATTTATATACTTGGCCTACTCCTAATGGAAACAAAGTTCATATTTTATTAGAGGAATTAAAAGTTAATTATAAAGTAATCCCAATTAATATTAATAAGGGCGATCAATTTAAAAAAAGTTTTTTAAGAATTAGCCCTAATAATAAAATGCCTGCAATAGTTGACCATAATGGACCTTCACGGAAGCAAATTTCTGTTTTTGAATCAGGTGCTATTTTGATTTATTTGGCAGAAAAATATGGAAAATTTTTGCCTAAAACGTCTAGGGGAAGATTTGAGGTTATTCAATGGCTGATGTTTCAAATGGCTAGCGTTGGCCCAATGTTAGGGCAAACACACCATTTTAGAAATTATTCACCAAAAAAAATACCCTATGCTATTGATCGATATACTAATGAGGCAACAAGGATATATGGAGTGATTAATAGACGGTTAAGTAAATCAAAATTTATAGCAAATAATTCTTATTCTATTGCTGATATGGCTATTTTTCCTTGGATTCGTCCTTTTGAAAATCAAGGTCAAGATCTTAATCAATACCCACATTTAAAAAAATGGTTTGATAAAATAAATAATAGACCTGCTACTAAAAGAGGGTTAAGTGTTCTTGAGAGTATGAGAAGAGTTGGGCCTATGGATAAGAAAACAAAAGAAATGCTTTTTGGTAAAGCACAGTACATAAAACGTTGAGAAAATATTATGAAATATATTGATATTAATGGTAAGGGAGGTTCTGATGTTCTCAGAATCAAAGAGTCTGCAATTCCAGTTCCTAAATCAAATGAAATTTTGATTAAAGTTAAAGCTTTTGGAATTAATCGACCAGATATTTTGCAAAGATTGGGTCATTATCCTCCGCCACAGGGTGCTCCAACTTATCCAGGTTTAGAAGTCGCTGGAACAGTGGTTTCAGGAAGCCCCAAGTTTGGGTTTAAAATTGATCAAGAGGTGTGTGCGTTGTTATCTGGAGGTGGTTATGCTGAATATTGCACTGTACCTCATGAGCAAGTATTACCAGTTCCAAAAGGTTTAAGCATGATTCAAGCAGCTGGAATTCCAGAAACCTTTTTTACAGTATGGTCAAATATTTACGATATAGGTAAGTTAAAAAAGAAAGAGAGGATATTGATTCATGGTGGTTCTAGTGGAATTGGCACATCTGCTGTACAATTGTGCTCTGCTTTAGGTTCTGAAGTTTATGTAACTGCAGGAAGTGATGAAAAATGTAAAGCTTGCTTAAAATTAGGAGCTAGTCATGCCATTAATTATAAAAAACAAGATTTTTATGATTCAATAATGAAGCTGACTAATGGTGATGGTGTAAATATGGTTTTAGACATGGTTTCAGGGGACTATGTTAATAAAAATATCAAGTTATTATCTGAAAAAGGTAGATTAATTTTTATTGCCTTTCTAAAGGGTCCAAAGGCAGAGGCGAATTTTGGTTTAGTGATGTCAAAAAAAATCACTATAACCGGCTCAACCCTTAGGCCTCAGTCTTCAAAATTTAAAGGTAAAATTGCAAAACAATTAATTAAAAATGTTTGGCCATTGTTTGAAAAGAAAAAAATTAAACCAGTAATAGACGCAAAATTTCCTTTTGAAGAAGTTTCAAAGGCTCATGAAAGAATGGAGTCTAACCAGCACATAGGTAAAATTATTATTACCGTATAAATGATTTATTAATGAAAATATATAAAGGATATTCCGATACTAGCTTTGGTCAGATTCATTACAGATATTGTGGTGAAGGTGACCCGATAATACTTTTACATTCAACACCAAGGTCTTCAGTAATTTTCGAAAAATTAATGTTTCTTCTTGCAAAAAAACATTCAATTTTTGCTTTGGATACATTAGGTTTCGGTCAATCAGACAAACTGCCAGATAATTTCAAAATTGAATTATTAGCTGATTCGGTAATTGAATTTTGTGAAAATAATGAGTTGAAGGATGTATCTATATTTGGTTTACATACAGGAAATAAAATTGCTGCAGCAATAGCGATTTCCTCAAAAAAAGAATTAATAAAAAATATAATTGTTTGCGGTATGTCACATAGTTTAATTTTAGATAATAAAGAAAGAGAAATACATATAAATAATCTTTTGCAAAAAAATCATCAAAAGAAAAGCAATATTGATGATTGGGGTAGAACTTTTGAAAATATTCAGAATTCTTGGTGGTCAAAAAAATTATCGAAAAATACTGGTTTTTCTAAAAGAGATTATGAAATAGCTGAACAAGAATCTATTGATTTTATAAATGCAAGAAATAGTATGGATAAGATTTATGAATCAAATTTTATCTTTGATTTCCAAAAAACTATTTTTAATATTAAAATTCCAACATTAGTTATTGAGCTTTTATCGGATATGGAAAAACATATTGGCCCCCAAGGTTGTCATTTTAAAAATATAGATAGTAATTTCTTTTTAGTTGAGTTAGAGAATGCTATGGCTGGAGTTCTTTCTTCTAATGGGAGAAAATTAGATGTTTTAGAAAACAAAAGTGCTTTATTAGCCAAGTATATTTCTAAATTTAGCAGAAATTCTTGTTTATAGTCAAATATAGTAATAACAATGTTAGAATAATTTATTTAATAAATTTATTGTATTTTTAAATTTTTTTAATTAACTTTACAAGATGAATTTTACTTTTTCTGATCACCAAAAATCTATTTTATCATCAGTTGATAAAATGATTAACAAATATTTGCCTCCATCAGAAGTGAGGTTAAGAGATGCAAATTTTGATCCTCCCGACTTTTTAACTAAACGTTATGCTGAACTTGGTTTATTTAGTATTCCTTTTCCGCAAAAATATGGTGGTTTAGAAGATCAATGGATGACAACTATTCTCGTAAATGAGAGATTAGGTTATCATGCTGCAATGGCTGCATCTTTATATGCTACGACCTTAGGGTTTGGTGGAATGTCTATATTGACATACGGCTCTGATTATCAAAAAAAGAAATTTATTCCTATGTTAATAAATGGTGATTTAAGGTTTTCCTTAGCTTTAACTGAACCTTCAGCAGGCACTGATGCAGCAGCGATAAGAACTAGAGCAAAGAAAACTACTAATGGCTGGGTAATTAATGGAAGAAAAACTTGGATCAGTGGAGCTGATGTTGCAGATTATTTAGTAACACCAGTTAGAACAAAGCCTGAATCAGAGGGTGCAGATGGTATATCAATTATACTTATTCCCGGTAAAACAGATGGTATTAATATGACTAAACTTGAAAAAGTTGGAAATAACTGTCTGACTTCATGGGATATTGGTTTTCAAGATGTTTTTGTTGATGAAAAAAATTTACTAGGTGAAGAAAATAAAGGCTTTAAAAATTTGATGTCCACTCTTCACTACAGTCGTTCTAGTCAAGCTTCAAATGCAATCGGTCAAGCTCAGAAAGCTATTGAAATTATTATCGATTATGTGACTGAGAGAGAACAATTTGGTCGTTCTCTGAGTAAATTTCAAACTGTGAGACATAGAATAGCTGATATGCAGTCAAGAGTAGATCAGGCAAGATTAATTCTTTATAAATTAGCATGGATGATTGATCAAGGTTTAAGGTGCAGAAAGGAAGCTGCTCAAGCAAAAATACTAGCTTCTGAATGCCTTCAAAATGTAACCCATCATGGGATGCAATTAATGGGCAGTGCAGGTTACAGTATGGATAACGATATGCAGAGGTTATGGAGAGACTCTAGGTTATATACATTTGGCGAGGGTGCTAATGAGATACAAAGAGAAATTGTTGCAAAAGAAATAGGTTTATAGTTTTAAATCAATAAGAACAAGTTAGGATAAATATGGAAGAAAGAACAAAAGCAATTGATATAGTGGTAAATTTATGGACTAAAGAAGCTATGAAATATAGATCAGAATCAAATCAAAGTTTTTTTGTAGATAAAATTGGGGTATCGAGTGAAACATATTCAGGTATATCAATCGATGATATGTTAAAAAAAATGGATGATGCTGATATTGAGATTTCATTTCTTATTGCAAATAAAAATGGTCAATTAGGCTTGCCTTCAAGTTCACATTTGCCTTATGAAGTAGTATATGAAGCAGTAAAAAAGCACCCAGATAGGTTTAAAGCATTGGCAGGGATTGATCCAACTCAGGGTATGAAAGGTGTAAAAGAATTTGAAAGAGCTGTTGTTGATTTAGGGTTTATTGGTGCCCATTTTTATCCGCATTGGTTTGACATGCCTCCCAATAATGCAAGAGTATATCCATTTTATGCTAAATGTGTTGAATTAGATGTTCCAATTCAGATGCAAGTTGGTCAATCTTTAGTTTATAATCCTGAAAGAAGGTTACGAAGTGTTGGAAGACCTATATATTTAGATGATGTAGCTTGTGATTTCCCTGAACTAAAAATTGTGGGAATTCATATAGGTATTCCTTGGACAGACGAGATGATTGCGATGGCTTGGAAACATGAGAATGTTTTTATTGGTTCAGACGCTCATAGTCCTAAATACTGGCCACCTCAGTTTATAAATTATATAAATACATATGGTAAGAAAAAAGTTATGTTTGGAACTGACTATCCCATTTTAGATTTTAAAAAAACTAGGGATCAAATTGAGAGTTTAAACCTAAGAGATGATTCAAGTGCTCTATTCTATAGAGAGAATGCTCTAAAATTGTATAGATTATAATCATGACAATTCCTATGCTCTCAATATCAGATGCTGTTTCTCACAATGCCGTTAGACGTCCGAATCATCCTGCTTTAATTAATAAAGATGGATATGTAGTTACTTATAGTAAATTTGATAATCTTATGAACAAAACAGCTAATTATCTTAAAAAAATTGGTTGTAAAGATGGTGAAATCTTTGGCATATCCATGCAAGATAATATTGAGCAGGTAGTATTAATATTGGCAGTAATTCGTATGGGTGGAATCGTTTTACCGATGGATGTTAGGTGGACATCACATGAGAAAATAAGAGTGGCCCAATTTTTTGGTGCAAAAGCTATAATTACTGAAGATTCACTTGAAAAATTTAATTGTATTTTAATTGATAAAGAATGGCACTTGGAAGTTAATAAACAAAATTCTTTTGGAGATTATCCTTCTAATTTAGATAGGAAGCTATGGTTGTCATTATCTTCTGGTACTACTGGAATACCAAAAGGCCCAATGCTAACTCATAAACAAATGATTTTAAGGTTTATTGAGCAATGTATATCTTTAGGATTTAATGAACATGAAATTAATGTTTTAGCTACACCATTATATTTTGGAGGAGGGCGAAACTTTACAGTTTCAATGTTATATTTTGGAGGCACTGTTCTAATGCATCCTCCACCCTATGATGTAAAAGATCTTGCTGAATCAGTTAATAAATATGGAGCAACATCACTTTTTTTAGTCCCAACACTTTTAAGAAGAATGCTTTTAATAAGCCCGAAAGATTCTTTACTTTTTCCAAAACTTAGATTGCTTATATCAAGTGGTTCAATTCTTCATAAAGAAGAAAGAGAAAAAATACAAGAACGTTTGTGCTCAACTTTTATTAATCTTTATGCATCAACTGAAGCAGGAGCAGTTTCATTGTTGTCTTCTTATGATCCTTCTGAAAAATCTGGTTCAGTTGGTCTTTCATCTTTTATGAATAAATTTGAAGTTGTAGATGAAAACAACAATTCATTATCTCCAGGAGAGGTTGGAAGAATTCGGCAAAAGGCTCCTTGGATACCAGAGGGATTTTATAATAACGAGGAAGAGTCAAAAAAAATGTTTGTTGATGGTTGGTATTTTACAGGTGATTTAGGAAAAACTGATGAAGATGGTTACTTGTATATAGTGGGAAGAGTGAAAGATATGATTATTAGGGGCGGCATAAATATTTACCCCTCCGAAATTGAAGATATGCTTACACAAAATGATATGATTCTTGATGCTGCAGTAGTTGCTTGGCCCTCTAATGAATTAGGAGAAGAAGTTGCTGCATTTGTAGTTTTAGCAAATCAAACAGATGAATCAACCATAATGTCTTACTTGAAAAGTTACTTGGCTCCATATAAAATTCCAAAAAAGATATTTTTTGTTGACGACCTTCCTAAAAGCCCTCAAGGTAAAATTCTTAAAAATGAATTATCAGATGCTTTACCCAAAATAGTATAAAATTAAAGAAGAGGAAAAAATGGATACGAAAAACCTTGATAAGGCCTTAGAAGAAGCTTTTGCAGCAAGTACAAAGTTATATGAGGAAAGAGGTTTTAAAAGAAGAATAGGCTTTGGAAAAAGACCCGCATTGATTAGTGTAGATTTAGCAAATGCTTGGACAAGACCAGGTAATCCTTTTACCTGTGATCAAGAAAAAATGGATAATGAGATAATTCCAGGTATGATTAAACTGCTAGATGCTTTTAGAGAAAAAAATTTTCCCATTGTTCATGTTACTACAGCTTATCAAATAACAGATAGAGAAAATCCTAACACTGATATGGGGCTTTGGCACCGTAAAATCCCTATGGAAGCAGTTGATTTAAAAAATAAAGATTTGTGGCAAATAGACTCAAGAATATCACCTAAAGAGGATGAGTATGTGCTATTAAAAAAAAGAGCAAGTTCTTTTAGTGGTACGCCATTAGCAGGTTATTTAAGAAGTTGTAATATAGATACTATCCTAGTTACAGGAGTGACTGCAACTGCGTGTGTTAGAACTACAATCTGTGATGGGTTAAGTGCAGGTTTTAGAACTATCGCTGTAAAAGAATGTATAGGTGATAGAGTGCCCGGAGCGGTTGCATGGAATCTCTATGACATCGATTCTAAATTTGCAGATGTTGAAACTGTTGATACATGTGTTGACTATTTATCAAAACTTTCTATTAATAAATAATTTTTTAGTTGAGCATAAAACATGAAAAAATTTTCAGCTTTATCTGTATTTAAACAAGGTCTAACAGGGAATAAGGGTTGGAAGTCTCAATGGAAATCTGTAAAACCTAAAGATCGATATGATGTTATTGTTATTGGTGGAGGAGGTCATGGTTTAGCTACAGCCTACTACCTTGCAAAAAACCATAATATAACAAATATTGCAGTACTCGAAAAAGGGTGGATTGGTGGAGGTAACACAGGCCGAAATACAACTATAGTTAGATCAAATTATTTATTGAATGAAAGTTCAAGGCTTTATGAACATTCATTGAAACTTTGGGAAGACCTTTCAAAGGACTTAAATTATAATGTCATGTTCAGCCAAAGAGGTGTTTTAAATTTAGTTCATAGTTTGCAAGAAATTAGGGATAGCAAGAGAAGAGTATTCGCAAATAAATTAAATAATATTGATGCAGAGTGGCTAGATACTGATGGTGTTAAAGATTTTTGTAATATTTTAAATATAAGTAAAAATGCAAGGTATCCTATTCTAGGTGCAACACTTCAAAGAAGGGCAGGAACAGCAAGGCATGATGCTGTTGCTTGGGGGTTTGCCAGAGGGGCTAGTAAATATGGAGTAGATATTTGTGAAGATTGCGAAGTTATTGGTTTTGAGATTGAAAATAATCATATAACTTCCGTAAAGACCACTCAAGGAAATATCAAAGCAAAAAAAGTTGGAATTGTTGTTGCAGGAAACGGTAGTGTTCTTGCACAAATGGCTAATATCAACCTCCCTTTAGAAACCCATACTTTACAAGCGCTAGTTTCTGAACCTATTAAACCAATTCTAGATTGTGTAGTAATGTCTAATGCAGTTCATGTTTATGTAAGTCAATCTGATAAAGGTGAACTAGTAATAGGTGCGGGAATTGACTCAATTAATTCCTATCAACAAAAAGGCAACTTCTCTGTTATTAAAGGTCAAATGGGAGCTTTAATTGAGCTATTTCCAATTTTTTCTAAACTTAAAATGCTTAGAACTTGGGGTGGTATAGTAGATGTAAGTCCTGATGCTTCTCCAATAATTGGTAAAACACCAATTGAGGGTCTCTATTTTAATGGTGGTTGGGGAACTGGTGGATTTAAAGCAACGCCCGGTTCAGGTTATGTTTTTGCTCATACAATAGCTCAAAATAATTCTCATGAACTAGCAGCGCCTTTCTCATTAGAGAGGTTTTATAGTGGTAATTTAATTGATGAACACGGGGCTGCAGCTGTAGCGCATTAGAGGGTACAACATGCTTATTATTAAATGTCCTTATTGTGGATCAAGAGATGAATCTGAATTTAGATATGGTGGAGAAGCTAATATTATTCGTCCAAAAAATCCTTCTGATCTAAATGATAGAGAGTGGGGAAACTACTTATTTATGCGAAAGAATACTAAGGGTAGATTCTCTGAACTTTGGTCTCATGCAGATGGTTGTAGAAAATGGTTTAAAGTTGATAGAGACACAATAAATAATAAAATATTAAAAATTTATGAGATTAATCAATAAATTTTGTTTTTTGAAAGTAAGCCATGCGCATAAATTGTGGAAAAAAAATTGATAGATCAAAAAAAATAACCTTTTTTTTTAATAATAAAAAATTCAATGGATTTGAAGGTGACACCATTGCTTCTGCTTTGTTGGCTAACGATATATATTTTACATCTAGAAGTATAAAGTATCATCGTCCTCGAGGAGTCATGTCTTATGGATATGAGGAGCCCAATACATTATTCGAAGTTGGTTTAAGTGAAAACTATGAACCCAATGTTTTATCTACCAGAGTAAAAATTTATGAAGGAATAAAAATTAAATCATTAAATTCTTGGCCGTCATTGAACGTAGATTTATTTTCAAACTTAAAATTTTTTTCAATGTTTTTAAGGGCCGGTTTTTATTATAAAACTTTTTTTGGTTCAAATTTTTTATGGAAAATTTTTTTTGAACCCTTTCTTAGAAAAATGGCTGGATTTAGTAAGGCCCCTTCATCGAAGGATAAATCTGTATATTTAACTAAAAATATAAATTGTGATGTTCTAATCATTGGGGGAGGTGTTGCTGGTATTGGTGCTGCTTATAGTATGCATAAAAGTAAATTAGATATTATTTTGATAGAAGATGACTGCAACTTATTAGGAAATAATAAAGGAGAAAATGAAGAAAATTTTATTAATAAAATTTTAAAAGATATTAAAGGTTCTATTACAATATACAATAATACTACTGTATTTGGCGCTTATACAGACAACTATTTTGCTGCGATTGAACGAAATCCAAGTTTCAATATTGATAGTTCTGATCCAGCAATAAAAGAGAGGCTTCTTTTAATAAGAGCTAAAAAAGTAGTTTTTGCAACTGGAGCAATTGAAAGACCTATAGTTTTTCCAAATAATGATAGACCAGGAATCTTTCTAGCTAATGCATTTGGTTCATATCTTAATTCTTTTGGTGTGCTTTTAGGCCGTAAAATTGTATTGTTCACTAATAATGATTATGCATATTCTGAAATATTAAATTTAGATAAGAGTGAAATAGAAAGTATATTTGTTGTTGACATAAGGGATGATTTAAATGGTGATTTTCCTAATAAAGCAAAAGAATTAAATATACCTATTTATAAATCCCATGTCATAGTAAATGCTCATGGAGATAAGAGAATAGCTAGTGTAAGTATTATGTGCACTAAAACTCAAAAACTATTTACTCTAGATTGTGACTGCTTGTTAGTTTCAGGTGGTTTCACCCCATCTCTTCATCTATATGCTCAACAAGGGGGAAAAATACTTTATGAGGAAAGTGCTTTAGGTTTTATTCCTGAAAGTAACAATCAAAATAAACAGTATTGTGTTGGATCTATTTCTGGAAAATTTGATTTTGTTGACTGTTATATGGATGGTTTCGATGTTGGCTGTAAAATTCTCGAGGAGTTTAATCTTAAAAAATTAATAGATTTTAAAAAACCAGAATTTTTGAGTTTTAATTACAGCAAAATGGCTCCTTTGTGGTGGATAAAAAGTAATGAAAAATTGGAGAGTAAGAGTTTTATTGATTTTCAAAATGATACAACTGTAGCAGATATAAGAATATCAAAATTGGAAGGTTTTAATAATCCAGAACATATAAAAAGATACACTTTAAATGGTTTTGGGACTGATCAAGGAAAAACTGGTATTATAAATTCACTGGGTATTATTGCGGAAATGTCTAACGAATTAATAGAAAATTATAAGCCAACTACTTATAGATCTCCATTCGTTCCGGTATCATTTGGTGCTCTAGCTGGAAGAAATATAGGCCTTTTATCGGACCCTATTCGTTATACTGCCCTTCATGATTGCCATTATGAACTAAATGCTCAATTTGAGGATGTAGGGCAATGGAAAAGAGCATGGTATTATCCCTCAAATTCGGAACAAATTGCTCAAGCTGTTTCAAGGGAATGTATAAATGTTAGAAGTGGTGTTGGTATATTAGATGCATCAACTTTAGGAAAAATTGAAATATCTGGTAAAGATGTAGTTACTTTTTTAAATAGGGTTTACACAAATGATTGGTCAAAGTTAGATGTTGGTAAAATTAAGTATGGATTAATTCTTAAAGAAGACGGAATGGTTTTTGATGATGGAACTACAACTAGGCTGAATGAAGATAAATATCTGATGACCACTACAACAGGTAATGCAGCTTTAGTTTTGGATTGGTTAGAAGAGTGGCTTCAAACTGAATGGCCAGAACTAGATGTTAGTTTGACATCTGTTACAGATCATTGGGCAGTGGTTACTCTTAGTGGCCCTAAATCTAAGGATGTAATATTAAAATTAAATCCTGAGAAAAATAATGAAATTGAAAATCTTACTTTCATGTCCTATAAAAGTATCAAAATTCTAGGAATAGAATGTAGAGTATTTCGTATAAGTTTTACAGGCGAATTGTCATATGAAATAAATATTCCTTGGCCCTATGCTACATTTTTATGGAAAAAGTTACTTGAAGTTGGCAAAGACTATAATATTACTCCTTATGGTACAGAAACTATGTATGTGCTAAGAGCTGAAAAAGGTTTTCCAATTATTGGTCAAGATACTGATGGAACAATATCACCTATAGAATTAGGTATGAATAGTTTGTTATCAAAAAAAGATTTTATTGGTAAACGGTCATTGTCAAGAAATTATGAATCGAAAAAATATTTTGTTGGTTTTAAAACATTAAATCCTAATATTATTATTCCTGAAGGTTCGCAAATATTTAAGTTAGATAGAACGTTAAATATAGAAAAAATAAAATTAAAACAAATCTTAAAAACTAATAATATTTATAGTGAAGGTTACATTACTTCTAGTTATTTTAGTCCTATTTTAAACCATTCTATTGCATTAGGTTTTCTAGAAAAAGGTAAAGAAAAAATTAATTCCTCTGATCTTTTCTTTGCTATAGGAGACAATAATGAATTAATCAAAGTAAATATTGTAAAATCGGTATTTTATGACCCTAAAGGGCTCAGAAAAAATGGATAATTATTTTGAGGATCCACTTATAATTTATAAAAAAAACTTTGATTCTATTTCATCTAAAAAGTTAAAATTAATTTCATATGGTTTTAATTCGCAAATTAATATAAGATGTAGGAACAGAAATTTGTCTATTTTTGAAAACGAACTTGGTCTTAGTTTTCCAAAAATTGTGAATTCATATAGTTCTTATAAAAATTATCAAATATTATGTTTGAGTCCAGATGAGTGGATTGTTCTTGCTCCATTGGAAGAAAAAGAAGATTTATTGTCTCAAATAATCAAGTTAAATAAAGTCAATGATTTTTCTATAACTGATGTTAGTTTTAATAGAGTTACTATAGGTTTATCAGGGGATAAAAGTAATGATTTTTTATCTTCTTTTGTGAATACTAATAAAGAAGATTTAGTTGAGGGTAAATTTTTTCAGTCTACTATCGCGAAAGTTCAAGTAATTATTATTTGTTTAAACCAAAATAATAATTATAAAATTATAGTTCGATCGTCTTTTAGTAGGTTTTTAGCTGAAGTATTTTTAGACTACGTTAAGTATATTTAAATTGAAAAATTATTTTAATTATAAATACTTAGTTTTGCTAACCTATACACCAAGGGAGAGTGTCAACTTAACTGATTATGAAAAATGGTTAGTTGAAGTAGACAATCCTTTTTTTAATAGTATTAATGAGGTTGCTCATTATTCAAATTGGAAAATTTTATCAAAATCCTCATTAATTAATTTTAAATATTTTGATTTTTTGTGTTTTAATAGCATTGATGATTTCAAAATAACTTGGAATTCCAAAGAACTGCAATTTTTTACAAAAGAATGGAGAAGGCTTTGGGGCAAGGCCCCGAATTCAAAAAAACTATATTTGAATGCAAGGGTTTTTTTATTAGAAAAAATAGGAAGCGATGATGAGTATATTGAAAATTTTACCAAAATTGAATTTTTAAAAAATACATCTTTACATCAAGAGAAAAATATCTGGAAATTAAATAAATCATTAAGAGATGAGGCTGATTTTAATTTTTTTAAAATAAATTTCTTAAAAAACCTAAATTTAAATCATCAAGCAATTATGGGTGAATTAATTGTTGCGCCGTAATTTATTAGAGAGATTCAAGAAACTTGATTATTAATATTCTTTTCTTCTTATTGATATTCATATAATTCTTCTTTGAAATATAACCTTCACCACCGTGCCAAATAATTGCCTCTTCTATATTTTTAGCTCTTCCATCATGAAGAAGTCTTAAGCTTCCATTTACTTTCTCAATTAATCCTAGGCCCCATAAAGGTGCGGTCCTCCATTCCGACTGATTTGCTATACCTTCTGAGGTTGCCTCGGCAAGTTCTTCTCCCATATCATGAAGTAAAAGATCAGTATATGGTTGAATATTTTGATTATTTAAAAAGTATAGTTTTTTTCCATATTTAGAACCAGTTTTAATTTCTGGGATATGGCATTTAGCGCAACCTATCTTTATAAATAGTTCTTTACCAATTTGAATATTTTTTTTTGTTACATACCTCCTAGCTGGAACTGCGATAACAGAACTATAAAAAGTTAAAGCATCTATTTCAGATTTTTTTGCTTCAATAATATTTTTTTTGACTTCGTTTAAACAATTTTTTTGATTTTCTGGGCATCTATTTAATTTTAAAAATTCACTTGTAATACCTATATCATCATATAAAGCTGTTACTACTTGATGGTGGATACTTGCTTTGCCAGCTTTCCAGCCAAATCTCCCAATTGAACGTTTTTTTGTTATTGGGTCATTTACTATGTTGGGTCTTCCAGAAATACCGTCATTATTTTTATCTTCTGGGTCAGAAAATTTGATAATTGTTTTATCTGGAATATTTTCAAGAAGACCTAGTCCAATTATTGCTGGTGAAATTCTCCCATGAAGTTCTTGAGGTATTGGTCCAAAGTTTGCCTTTTCAATTTTTACTACTGGTTTACTTAAATTATATAAACTTCCGTCAGGAAAAATACCCTTATAAATCTTATATTTAATATTCACTATTGCTTCAAAAGAATTATCAAAGATAGATTTAGTATCAATTATTCTACCATATTCATTATTTTTTTTATGAAAATTGTTAATAAAAATTACTAGTCCTTTTGTTCCCTTTTCGCCTATTTTAGGTGGAATACTTCTACCGTCTTTTACATGGCAAATAATACAACTCTTTCCATTAAAAGTTGGTCCTAAGCCGTTAAATTCACTTTTTGCATCATTATTCCATTCTGTATTAAATAACTTATTCCCAGTAGAAAATAATTTTTTATATTTTATTGGAAGATTTTTTGCTGGTTTTGAAAATGCATCAGAAGTTTCAATTTTTCTTGTGGTGCTACCCCCTGAAAATATAGAGTCAGAATCTAAATTTTTGGCAAAAACATTACTACCAATATTTATAAAACAAATAATTAAAATCAGATATTTTATTAACTTTATAATTGCATCATTCCGGTTGTTAAATTTAAAAATTTTTATTATTATATTGCTAGATTTTCTTATAAATCAAAAGTATAAATTAATATTACAACCTTTCAATAAACAAATATTATGAGAAAAAAAGATAAATTGAAAATTGTGTTAGCTAGACCCAGAGGCTTTTGTGCTGGGGTTGAAAGAGCTATTGATATTGTTGAAAAAGCAATAGAAATATATGGTCCTCCTGTTTTTGTAAGGCATGAAATAGTGCATAATAGGCGTGTGATTGATGATTTGAAATCAAAGGGAGCAATTTTTGTTGAGAAGTTAGAAGACATTCCAAAAGGCTCTGTGACTATATTTAGCGCACATGGTGTCTCGAAGCTAGTTGAGGAATCTGCTATTAAAAAGAAATTAGAGGTTATTGATGCTACTTGTCCCTTAGTAAAGAAGGTTCATGTAGAGGGGAGAAGGGCTGTAAATTCTAATTCAGAGGTAATATTAATTGGTCATGAAGGACACCCTGAAGTTGAGGGTACAATGGGTCAAATTCCTGGGCAAGTTTTTTTAGTTAGTAATATTAAAGATATAAAAAGTATTAATCCAAAAAATCCTCAAAAACTTGCATATATAACACAAACAACACTTAGTGTAGACGATACAAAGGAAATAATAAATGCATTGAAAGAAAAATTTCCATTAATTATTGGGCAAGAAATTAAGGATATATGTTATGCAACACAAAACCGTCAAACTGCAGTTAGATCTTTAGCAAAGAAATCTGATGTTGTTTTGGTTGTTGGTTCATCTAATAGTTCTAATTCAAACAGATTGGTAGAAATAGCTTTAAGTTGTGGTTCAAACTCATATCTAATAGATGATGCTATCGCTTTGGAGAAGTCTTGGTTTAAAAATGATATTACGGTAGGAATAACTGCTGGAGCATCTGCTCCAGAGATTTTGATTGATGAGATAGTTTCTTTTTTAAAATCAGAATACGAAGTTGAACTATTTGAAGAAAATATAATTGATGAAAACGTGAGTTTTAGACTTCCAAGCATATTAAATAATAGGATTAACCAGAAAATAATTAATTAAGTTTGCTTAAAAATTAATTTTAATTTAGATATATAAATATGACAATTAATTCAATTTTAGACAAAATTAATTCTCCGCAGGATTTAAGAAATCTGGATATCGGTCTTTTGCCCAAAATCGTGGATGAACTGAGGTTGGAAACAATAAATGCAGTCTCTAGTACAGGTGGTCATCTAGGCGCAGGTTTAGGTGTAGTAGAGTTAACTGTAGCTTTACATTACGTTTTTAATACTCCCGAAGATAAACTTATTTGGGATGTAGGGCATCAGACTTATCCTCATAAAATAATAACTGGTAGGAGAAAATCAATTAAAACTCTTAGGCAAGGTGGTGGACTATCTGGCTTTACAAACAGAAAAGAGAGTGAATACGACCCTTTTGGTGCTGCGCATAGTTCGACTTCGATTTCTGCTGCTTTGGGGTTTGCGGTTGCTAGAGACTTGTCATCTGAAGATTATAACGTAGTTTCTGTTATAGGGGACGGAGCAATGAGTGCGGGCATGGCATATGAGGCCATGAATAACGCAGGGGCGATGAAAAGCCGACTTATTGTAGTGTTAAACGATAATGATATGTCAATAGCTCCTCCTGTGGGCGCAATGAGTTCATATTTAGCTAGGCTAATATCTGCTAAGCCATATAGATCAGTTAGGCAAATTGGCAGAGAAGTTGCAAAAAAGCTTCCCAACAGAATTAGTAAGGCTGCGAGAAAAGCAGAGGAATATGCTAGAGTCATGTTAACTGGGGGAACACTTTTTGAAGAGCTCGGGTTTTATTATGTTGGTCCAGTAGATGGGCATAATATTGATCATTTAATACCTATTTTAAAAAATGTAAAAAATTCAGTAAATGACGGTCCAATTCTTGTTCATGTTGTTACAAAAAAAGGTAAAGGTTATGAGCCTGCAGAAAAATCTACTGATAAATTCCATGGTGTTTCAAAATTTGATATTGTTACTGGAAGACAGAGTAAAGCAAATAGTAAAGCTCTTACGTATACAAAAGTTTTTTCTAATGCGCTAATCAAAGAAGCTTCTAAAGATGAGAAGATCGTAGGAATTACTGCTGCAATGCCAAATGGGACAGGTCTTGATACTTTCGGAAAAATATATCCTGATAGACTTTTTGATGTAGGTATTGCTGAACAGCATGCTGTAACTTTTGCAGCAGGTCTTGCTGCTCAAGGTTTTAAACCGTTTGTTGCTATTTATTCAACCTTTCTACAAAGAGCATATGATCAAATTATTCATGATGTTGCTATTCAATCATTACCAGTCCGTTTTGCTATTGACAGGGCAGGTATGGTTGGAGCAGATGGTGTAACTCATCAAGGTTCATTTGATATTGCATATCTTGGATGCATACCAAATTTTGTGCTTATGGCTCCATCTGATGAAGTTGAATTAACTCATATGATTGCAACTTCATTATCTATAGATGACAGACCTTCTGCTTTTAGGTATCCAAGAGGAGAAGCCATTGGTTTGGAAATCCCTGACCTGGCATTCCCTATTGAGATAGGTAAAAGTAAAATAATTAAAGAGGGAAAGCGAGTTGCTCTTCTGTCTTATGGAACACGTTTAGTAGATGTTATAAAAGCGGATGAAGAGTTATCATCTTATGGGATATCTCCTACAATTATAGATGCTAGATTTGCAAAGCCCTTGGATGAAAATCTCATAAAAGATATTGTTAAGAATCATGAAGTTCTTATAACAATTGAAGAAGGTTCAGTTGGAGGTTTCGCCACACAGGTATTTAATTTTTTGAGTAAAAACAACCTTTTAAATAAAAATTTAAAATTCAAATCATTATTTTTTCCAGATTTTTTTATTGACCATGATACAACAAAAAATCAGTACAAATTAGCAAAAGTAGCTTCAAAAGATATTGTGTCTGAGACCTTAAACCTCCTTGGATCAAACAAGATAAACCATAAACAGACGGCATAAGTTATTTTTTGTAAATTATTTTATAAGTAATAAAAATTATAATTCCAGATATAAAACCTCCAGTATGAACAACCCAAGCAATTGTCTGTGATTTGATACTAGGTAAAATATCAACAATACTAATTAGAAAGAAAAGGGATATAAATAATATTAATATTTTTATAATTTTTCCGTAGTGGATTTCTTTCATATTCAAATTATCAATAATTACAAAACTCATCAATCCACAAATACCACCTGAAGCTCCGATTACAGGTATATCCGAATTGTAGTAAAACAAATAATGTAGAAATATACCGCTTACTGAGCTTACTATCAGCGTAATTAAATAAATAGAAGTATGATATTTTCTTTCTATAGCACTTCCAAATGCTAATAGACTTACAAAGTTAATAAAAAAGTGAGTTGTATCTATATGTATCAATGTATAGGTAAAAGGTGACATTAAATGGTATAAAGAAATTTTTTCAAAACTTGAATAAAGATTTGGAGTAAATGAAAAATTAATAATTAAATCTATTTTTTTGTCGTATCCAATGAATTTTAAAATAAAAAAAGATATTGCGAGCAAAACAGTACTTACTAAGGTTCCGCTGGGTATATCTAGGATTCTTTGGCTTTTTGATCTATTTTTGTTATTAATAACCATTTGCAACATAAAAAATTTATAAAATATTCAATAAAACTTATATAAAGACTTGAAATTTGGAAAGAAATTTAATATATGACCAAAATGATCAGGTATTATCGGAGTATTTTAAAGCATGCTTAGATTAAATAAAATGAGTGATTATGCAGCTGTCGTTATCAGTGCCATGGATGAAGGTGGTTCTGAGTATATGAGCACAGACTATGTTTCTAAAATTACAAAACTTCCATTACCCACAGTAGGAAAGATTCTGCATAGACTAACTAGTGAAAATATCGTTTGTTCGCTCAGAGGTAGATCGGGTGGATACCGATTGGTGAGGCATCTCTCAGAAATAACAATAATTGAGATTTTAGAAATTTTTGAAGGCCCAATTGTTTTAACAGATTGTACTGATAATTCTGGAGAAAAATGTGTTTATTTATCCAATTGTAACATTGCTGGAAAATGGGAAGTTCTCTCTTCTACAATCAAATTGATACTAGAAAATCTAACGTTAGAAGACTTGTTTAATTCAAATAATAATAAAGATATCATATTAAATACTCTTCAGTTAAAGAGAAAATCAGAAATTACAATATCAAATAATACTGAAATATAATGTCAAATAATTTAAATAAAAATAATATTTTAAACTCTATTTCATCTGAAAAGTATAAATATGGTTTTTCAACTGATTTAAATTCAGAAAGACCTGAAAAGGGTTTAAATGAAGATATAATTAAGTATATATCTAAAAAAAACGACGAACCAGATTGGCTTTTGAATTGGAGATTCAAAGCATTCAACTTATGGAAAAAACAATTTTCTAATAAAATGGAACCTGATTGGGCAAAGCTGAGCTTCTCCCCGATAGATTATCAAGATGCATACTATTATTCCTCTCCAATAAGTAACGAAGAGTCTCCAAAAAGTTTAGATGATATTGACCCTAAGCTCCTTGAAACTTATGAAAAATTAGGTATTCCTCTTCAGGAACAAAAGATGCTGTCGGGAATAGCAGTTGACGCAGTTTTTGATAGTGTATCAGTAGCAACAACATTTAAAGAAGAGTTAAAAAAACATGGAATAATTTTTTGTTCATTTTCTGATGCTGTTAAAGAATACCCAGAACTTGTGAAGAAATACCTTGGGAGTGTTGTTCCTATTTCAGATAATTTTTTTTCAACTCTCAACTCTGCAACTTTTACTGATGGCTCATTTGTCTATATTCCTGAGGGTGTTAGATGCCCAATGGAACTCTCTACGTATTTTAGGATTAATGCAGCTGAGACCGGTCAGTTTGAAAGGACTTTGATTATTGCTGATAAAGGGAGTTATGTAAGTTATTTAGAAGGATGTACCGCTCCAATGAGAGATAAAAACCAGCTTCATGCAGCTGTAGTAGAGCTTATTGCTCTTGATGATGCTGAAATAAAATATTCAACAGTTCAGAATTGGTATCCTGGTGATGAAGATGGGAATGGGGGGATATATAATTTTGTAACAAAAAGAGGCGCATGTAAGGGTGTTAATTCAAAAATATCTTGGACTCAAGTTGAAACAGGATCTGCGGTTACTTGGAAATATCCCAGCTGTTTACTTCAAGGGGAGAATTCTGTTGGTGAATTTTATTCTATAGCTATTACAAATAATCACCAGCAGGCTGATACAGGCACTAAGATGATTCATATAGGAAAAAACACTAAAAGCAGAATTATTTCTAAGGGTATTTCTTCCGGCAATGC
>MDSV01035845.1_pt1 | contig 29119 bp, 30 predicted proteins | sample 810851 | NCBI WGS metagenome assembly MDSV01 (sample SAMN05326640, study PRJNA326480) | marine metagenome | isolation source: seawater | place: Atlantic Ocean: North East | collected 2012 | reverse complement strand
CCCGCCACCATCACCACCCCCGCCATCGCCACCACCTTCGCCGCCACCACCATCACCGCCCCCCTCTCCACCACCTCCTTCCCCACCTCCTTCCCCACCACCACCTTCCCCACCACCATCACCACCACCGCCATCACCTCCACCAAATGTATGTATTGCAGACACATTAGCTCGAGATCCACAAAATTACGCAACTTTATTAATTGGCCAAGTAGACGGAAATTTAATTCAAGAATTCAGACAAGTCTTACATCTCATAGAAAGCGCTATTTCTATTAACAGTTACAATGAATATACATGTCTTACACTGACAAATAGTAAGTGGGACTGCTTAGATATTGCAGGTGTAAGCACATTAGCTTCCTCTATATATGATGGAATCAATATTCAAACACCTTCCGGTAATAACACATATGCTTACGGCCAATCACTAAATACAGGAAGCACAAATCTTTATGGTATACAAACTCAATGCAATGGAAAAATAGTTGGCGATGGAATCATTAACTCACATGATTTATTCACTTTTGCAGCAATTATACTTCAAATACCACCATATAGCGTCACAAATGATTTAACTACTATTAGAACAGTTGATGGTCGTGATGATACACGAAATCGTTGCGAAACAATTTCTGGAGTTTACGAACCAATAGAAGATTGGTTGCATGCTATACTTACAGACGAATGTGCAACACTAGCAAATAATGTTCAGTGTTTATCAAACACAAACCAATCTCCTATATTGATACAATTCAATAGCAATACATTATCAATAAACAATCAAGCAACAACATTTGCTTTAGCAATCGAAACACACACATTTAGTAGCAGTACACCAATTCGATTATATAGTGACAGCATATGCACACTAACACATAACGGAGGAACACAACAAACTGTAAATAATGTCAACTACTATAGTGGCACATTTACACTTACGATCAGTAATTGTGCAAACGCTGCATACATATCAATTGAAAAATCTGACGGCACACAATACGATGACAAATTTATATATTCATGCGGTCAATCTACTGGTCCAAGTAGACGATTGCAATCAACACCTAACAATAATATGAACGCAACGATAGAAACTGCAAGTATTATACCAACATTAGGAAGATGGGTAAAGATAAATCTTCCATTTCCAATTTACTCCGTTGAAATTCACTTAAATGGACTCAACTACGACTTATCACACAAATTATTACTTAGTAATCTTCCTTATGTGGCTGGAATGGCACCAAATCAATATGATAAAAACGAATGGCTTCGATTCGAACGATATAATTATGAAAACTTAACAGAAAGTGAAAACAGTTGTCAGCATTTATTCGCAACTGCTACTTCATACGCCATGATACAAAATGTAATCATGATCAGCCAAAGACAAACATGCAGACGATATCAAGGTCTTACATGCATTGAGTACGACACTAAACATATATGTCTTTTTAATTTATATTTATGGATACCAATTAAAGATAACGATGAAACAATTACAATTAACACAAAATCATCAACAATGAACGGTCAAAATGGTCTGTTCCAACGATTTAATGAAGTAGAATCAAGAAATATTCTTATTCAACCTCCTTCCCCACCAATATCTCCACCTTTATCACCATGTGTAGTCAACAAACAGGTTAATATAATTCTCTACGAAAATTCATCATTGTGGCAAAATTTAGAACATGGTATCCTTTATACTCAATCACAATCTAACCTCTGCAATATAAATTTCACAATATCATACATATCAAACACACTGGAACATATACAATCACTTCGAAACCATTGCACAACATCGACACACATTGTTCATACTATTATAAACGACCAACTATCACTCAAAAACTCATTTATACAAGAAGAAGTGAGAAAATGCAAAGTATCTAACCCATCTATACAAATCATATCAATAAATGAACTTCTATCTTCTAATTCACATAGCGACGCCATAATCGGAAAAACAGACAAAGAATTTGGTAAAAAGTGTGCAGACTTTATTATCACACAATCATCAGACTCAATACGCAACAATATAAATGCAACACACAATTTTACAAACCTACAAATTATGATGCCCCCAAATAGCTCACCAAATATACTCGAAACTTCGCAAGGACTCAAATACGGTCTTCAAAGTTACTCACAATCTTTCCAAGAAATTACAAACTTAAATGAAACTCAATCTGACACTTATCTTATTACATTCACAGATTTAGAAGACACATATTCAAATCAATTATCCGATTCACAAATATTTAAATGTGGAAATAACCCAGTATATAACTACTCATACTATGGACAAGATAAATTCGTAATTGGACAATCTATTAGCAACATAATAACAAGACTTTAAAAAAAATCGATAAAAATGCAAAGACTTAAATTTATCAAAGACCCGAAAATTAATGATATTGTCGCACACAATACTTTATGGAAATCAGGAATGCATACACATTACAATTTCTACAAAATTACAAACATAACAGAAAAAGGAAACATTGTTGGAATTCAACTTGAAAGACACATAAACGAATTTATATCATGTGGAAGAATTGTACGCGTTGGTCCTCCTCGTATTGGTAAAGCACACAAATTAAAAAAAGTGTCCTATGAAATAGTTACAAATACAGAACATATATTTGAAGAAGACTGTGGATATGATTAATTTTTTTAAATGAAAGACAAAGCAATTCAAAAAGCTTATCGACTATTAATCGCTCATCTTAATGATGAAGAACTACAATTCACACAATTAGAAATTTCAAATATTATAGATATATTTAATATATTATTTAAACAACCTCATCTTTATGATAAAGTCAGGAATGAATTGTTGTCAAATTTTTACATAAAATTACCAAGCTCACATAAATTGTGAGCATGCATCAAAAAAGCATCAAAAAAGCATCAAAAAAAAATATTTACAGATTAAAAAATGTTAAGTGGATTTCTCTTTTGTAATTTATGCTTAGCACTTTATGTACCTGATTTATCACATTATATTGAAGCTACACCGTCACCATCACCTGTTCCTAATTATGTTGAAAATACTGTAACTAAAAATGAAAGTGTACACTATGAATATGATGTGTATTATGCAGAACGTACATTAGCAGCACAGATATTGTTCAAAGATGATTTTCCATCAACTGCTGCAATAACACAATTAAGTGACAAGAAAGTTGCAAGAATATTGACAAGATATCGATATAAAATAGTAAATACAATAATAAGAAAATTACAGATTTTCCCACAAATATTTTTCAACTCATAAAACCTTTCCTAATTTTTTATCTAAACATTTTTTACAAATCGGAATCGCAATTAAAATTGTGTTTAATAAGTTCTTCTTTGACATTATTATATCCCTGCTCAAAATTGTTAAGCCATGTGTTGTAAGCGTTCGTTCGCAAATCATTATATTCATCATCAGATAGATTAATAGCATCATTTACTGATTGCTCTATATCATTTACAGAAATACTATAACATTTAGAACCGTTTTGACCCATTTCGGAAGATCTTTCTTTAATCCATTCACCAAGATTGTCGCTCGTAGAACCTACCATGTATTCCTTATCTTTTTTTATTAAAAGTGCATTTTTATAGTTTACTATCTCATTCATAGGTGGTGCATCAATACTTATCAGCAGATTTCCATTTGACATTGCTTCAAAAATACTATGTCCAAATCCCTCGCATGCACTTGGCATGATAATGTACCCAGCATGCATTTGAAGTTTTTTTAACTCATAACTATTGAAGAAAGGAATGTATACAATATTTTTATGTGCTTTTACATTTCTTTTGGTAACTTTATGAATCTTTCGACATCTTTTGTTACAACTCAGTACTAATGTAGGCCATTCCGGATGTTGCTTCCACGTTTCTACTAAAACGGATGTATTTTTCATCCAAGACGACCCTGCTGGGTGACAAAAAATATTTCGATCTTTTTCAAAGTTTATGGCAATGTTATTATTTATTGACGGAAATTTTAATCGACGTAATTGCCAGCTACATTTATGTTTTCTTTTAAAATTATTAAATATCTCTAATGCATAATCACTTTTACATAATACAGTAACCACATTATTGTCATGTTTAAGAAAATCTACATCTTCATCAGTAATTAACTCTTGATTCGGTATAAATATAATTTCTATTCCATTATCAAACTTTAACAAATGTTCAAACACTAATGCCTTCTGGTCTTGTTGAATATAATGTGAATGTGATATGAACTTGCATCCATATTTTGCATTGTTATTTAGAAAATGAAAAAATATGTTGAAATCTTTATTCAAACCAGTGTTATTTATCTTTCTTTTATTTGCTATATTATAATTTAGAGGTGGAAGTGTCAATTTCGTCCTTTTATCTGTATTTATTGTAAACTTTGGCGCTAAAATTAATATACATAAAGTTAAAATTATTATTGTCACTGAAATTATCAATATATTTGTAATCATGATCTATTTACCTATTTACCTGATTATTTTTTTTAACACATATCATAATTTTTTACAAAAAAACTCGATAAAATATCTACCTCAAAAGAATTAAATGTTCAGTTTTCATCATTATATGATTAATATCATTGATGACATGAAAGTTCCAAAAGTAAAAGAAAAATATCTAGAAGAAGAGAGTGATAAAACTATAAAATCAGCAATAATAGCATATGCTGATTTTAAAAATAAACCATATACACATTTCAGCTCTCGTCATGTTCATAATACTGCTCTTAGTATTCAAGGTTGGGCACATGAATATAAAAAAATGATCAGACCTGTTTTAGATGAAATTTTGTATGATTATTTTAATCTTCCATGCGAAATCGTTGAACTAATTTTAGACCAAATGACTATGCAATACGCGGTGAAAAATAGGCCATAAATATATAATAAAAAGAAAGAATGTTTTACTTTATAATCACTTTATCAATTATAGCATTGTACATAATGTATTATACAAAATCTAATAAAAAAAACACTACAATTAATGAAACTCATAAAATAAAACATGATATGAATGACTGGACTTTTTCAATGAATGTACCATTTTCACGCGATGAAATCATAAATGTTTTAACAGATTTCACGAGCTATAGTAACTATGTCAATGAAATAATTGAATCTACTGTGTATGAACAAAAAAACGAAATTATTAAAGTGCGTTTTGTTACACGTGTCCTATTTATACACTTAACTTCACATATTGAACACACAATAAAATACAACGGAATGACGTGGCGTTTAGACCCAAACTTTAACGATAATATATTTAAAGATAACCATGGTATGTGGAATATTACAGAAATTAGCGCCAGCGAATGTTGTATATATTATAAAGTCGTACTATGTATGAAATTACCATTTCCAAAGAATGTTATCGAAATTATAAAAAAGCAAGCCTGTTTAATAGCAACAAATTGGATTATTATTGCACTAGAAAAAAATAAATATCCTTATCATTCACAATTTACAGAACCATGGTATATGCGTATCCCATGTTTTTCATGCCTTGTTCAAAAGTATAAAAATTGATAGATCATAGGGTTTTACTATCGTTTACAAAATTTTTATACTAGTTTTTCAAAATATGCTTATAACGCTCTGATATATAAGATTTATCAATATCTTGACCACATAAAATGATAAACCTTTTTACTTTCATCAAATAAATGTCTTGCTTTTTTAACTCTTGTTGCAATATAATGTTATCATATGTTAACTGTTCTATTATTGAATTTTTATTATCCAATTCGTCAATAAGTTCGTTCAATTGAATCATCAAATTTTTTATACATGGTTCGTCTGAATCTGTGAACATTTTACATTTATATATATTTTATAAATCTTTTGTATTTGACAAATTATCCCACAAAGGAAAAACATGTGCAAGATTAACTTCTAAATTCTCATGATGTCGTTTATGATATTTAGGTGATACTAAATATTTTGAAACTTGAAATAGTTCACTATGTATGTATAATAACCACTGAGAATACAGTATTCCAAATACTGTAACAGTTGTTCTATTTGGATTAACAAGATAAATACTGATGTATATAGGAATTATAAGCTGAATTATAGAATCGTAAATTCCTGTAGAAAACGCATCTTTTGGTGTAGGATCTTTAACTTTATGATGTATATTATGTGAAGAATATATGTATAATCCAAATATTTTTTTATGAAATGCAAAATGCATACAAAATTGTATAAAATCAACAACAACAAATAAAACAACTATATGGAATACACTCAAAACCCCATACATATATACAGATGAAGGAAGCAAATTTGTATACCAAACACATGCAAGCATTACAAAAAATAAAGGTAATCCTGTAATAGGAATATCTTTACATTTTTTGTACCATGGAAGTGAACATAAAAAAATTATCAACATTGCGTCCATCATTATAATTTATCTGTTATTTTTTTTCTCATAAAGATATTCTGATAATTAAAAAACTACCGAATATCATACAAAATATGATAAAAAATATTAAAGGTAAAAGTCCTCCAAACAATCCAATAACATGATGTATGTGAAACAACTTTTTTCCAAACATGTTCAAATAACAAAATGATAATCCGCATAAATCCCAATTTTTCGAATTATCAGTATGTTCAATATTTTGTATAGCTAATGGAAATATTGGAAAATACATTCTTGTATTCATACTACAATCAATATCATGTAATAATCTAAATTTCATATTTTTCAATTGTTCTCTTCCATACTTTGTATATATAACTGCATGTGCAAATCCAAATATTAAACCCCTCAAATTATAACAACTTATTGGATAACTCAATAATGGAATTCCACCTAAATTATAAGCTCCTAAATTACTCTTCTTCATAATTAAAGACTCAACTTGTGCTGCATTATACTTGAATGCTTCCAAAAACATACAATCATCCTCTAATATAAGAATTGGTTCATCGCCTTCATACATATTCATAATTGTAGAATTTACATGCCATAAATCTTTTGCAGATGTATCAACATTTTTGGGTTTATTTCCATTTTTATATCCACAATTATAAACAATTGTGACATATATTGTCGGTATATGCTCATTTATTTGTCTCCAAATATTTTTGATTCGTTCAGAATTATGCATAGTAATGATAAATGTATGTTTAATATGAAAGAATGTTGAACATTTAAAAATATTTGTTTCAAATGTATATCCTAATTCATTCAACGCGGTTGTGTTAAAATCAATAAGTTCATCTTTCATTTCTACTATTGTCAAAAAAATTTTCAATACAAAATCACCATACGGTGTTTTTAATCCAGTGATGTAATCAGCAAATATGATTAAAGAAAACGAATAATTGTTTCAATCAACAAAATTTGACATGCGAAATTATCTGTCACCCATTTTTTTCGGAAAAAAAAATCAGAAAATACATGAATCCATCTTCTACTCAGCGCACACGTCTGAACATCATTATAGACTTAGCGCATTTCGATTTTGAACGAGCGGCAGAAGCACTCAACCAAATGAATTGTAATGTTGTCGAATACGAATTGCGCGACATAAACGATGATGACATGGTAGAAAGATTCTTTCACACGATTCCCCCAGAATTAAAAATCGTAAAATGGTTACACTTTGAGCTAATGAAGGACAAGAACGGAATCCATGTGAATTGTGAACCCCGATCCACATTTTGGGTATACCCAGACGAAGATCTTGTACTCCCGTACACTACAATCAGAGCTAAGAAGTGAATGGGTAAATCGGTGGAAATTGTGGAATATTTCCAACCCATAAACACTCATCGACATCGCACTGATCAAAATCACGCCACCAACAATTGTCGTCTTGTGACACATTCTGTGTTTTACAGTAAATTTCTTTCTCCGGATGACTTTTCGGCTGATAATGTTACAAATAAAAGTAGAAACACTGAATACATTCGACTTTTTAGAGCTTTATTGAATATATTGACTTATAAATGTGTCTGCTATAATGGGATTGTTCTGACATTGTTGTGTTTCTACAACTGACACATCTATTAAATATTTTATGTTTTCAATTTCTAACATATTATGAGTACATGCAATAGATTGCAAAATTGGTGTGTTTTTTACATAAGCACAGGAGTTAAATAAATGACTTTGTGTTCTAAAGGTATCCGATATATGTTGTGCAAATTGAATAGATACTATATTCGAAAAATGATCCAAATTAATAGAAAATCCATTACAATTTGCATTTTTCACACAATAATCTACAGCAATTCTGTTTATAGAATCTAATTCCATGTCTCTATTTATATCAACAAAATCAATAACTTTTATGTTTTCTTCAGATGTAAACATATAATCACCGATAGAAGTGAATTCTGAATGAATCAATGAACAATTATTTGATTGATATGTATCATTCACACTTCGTGTTATATTTGAACTTAAAGTTGAAATATGAAGAGTATCAAGTGTTTTTTGTGATTTATACAATTCCCACAAAATAGATGTACCGTGCCGTGAATTTGAAAATGTATGTTCTACTAATCCTAAATTCGAAAAACTTATTGGAGGTGTTAATTGATACTGTGTAACGCCACTATCTGGTGAGAATATAAGCGTAAACACTTCTGATTCCGCATTTCCTGCCATACTCATGTACCACACAGTATATCCATGTCCAAATGTTGCAGGAATATCATTACTCACATAATCTGTTAAAATAGTTGTAATTTGATTATTTGAGTTTAATGCAGCAATTTCACCTTGTGTTTCATCTATACCATTAATTTGTACTCGAATATGCACAGACATTCGATTTGGTGTTTCATCACCAGGAAGAGTAAAATTTCGTACAAGTTTGATAGCAGATAAAACCTCGGATTCAACAGATGTACCATAATATTTAACTTGTTTTAAATCGTCTCCACAATTCATATCATATTGTATACCTTCAGAATCTAATTCACTACACGCGTCTACACCAATACAAATTAAAAATTTTTCACTAATGTATGAACTATATAATGTATTATATTCTGATAAATTACTTCCATGTGGTAAAATCACCGGTATACTACCCATATTTGTTATTTTTTCAGATATCCTGTCAAATATATATGTTGTATGATAATTCTGTATATCAAGTGTACCTGTATATAGAAAAATTGTTTTATTACTATATGAATTTGGTGTAAATTCTATTATTTCTGTTTCATTCGTCGTAAATGCAGCATTTGCACATCTATTTGCTAACATAAATGCATCTACACCAACAAATGGAATCGCAGTATTCTCATAAGTACTTGTAGTTATAACAAGAATTCTTTTAGAATATGAATAACAATGTTGTATCGCATTATTTACAACATTATATGAAGCAGAATTTATTATAAATGGATTCGTTGTTATAATACGTTTATCAAGATTACAATTTGAAATTATTAATTCATTCATCATACTAGCATTAAAATTTGTTTTTAAAAATATAATATTGGGATTCACAGCATATACAATAGATTCAACATGATTCCAATAAATACTTTGATTATTTCCATGAACAATAAATACTATATTTTCTACAGCAGCTTCTTGTGCAGGAGAAACATAAGGAGAATAATAATAAATTTCAGATTGTATATGATTCACAACTTGATTGCGTGTATTTACACGCGAACATGCATGATATGTTTTACAACCGAATGTAATTGTATTCCAATATGTATACTTACAATTATTAGTTGTCTCACATAACATGAAACATTCTTCTAAACCGGAAGTTACTGTTTGTGACAAAGGGTATTCATTACATACATGATTATCTAAATATTTAAGTCGTGTGAATCGTACATTAAAGACATCTATATTATCACTTAAAGGGTGTACATTTGAATATTCATGTGATTCATACAATCTTACAGATAATACACTCTGCAAATACAAAATTAACAAATTTTTCATTTATGTTTACACATAAAATATTTGTCCCGAGTTTTATTAAAGTTTGGGAGTTTTAGTAAAATAGTTAATATTTAATGCTAAAACAACTTGTGGACTATTAGTAAAATTAATATTGTTTGATACACCATGGAGTTTACTACCATCAAAAACCACTACTTGTCCTGCAGTTGCATATAAACAAAATATCTCTATGCCATCAATATTATTCAGTTCATTTTTTATTTCATATGGTATTGCGTCCGGTCCATCAAGTTTATGCCATCCCTTTTTTACTTCTTGTTCTACTTTATCTAGTGTTAATTCCTTGAAATTTTTTTGTATATGTATTTTTTTCGAGTCAATCTGTTGTAACTTTTCACGTTGCTCATTTGTAGATGCATAAAATGTATAAAATACAGAATAGCTCTGTGGCGGACCAATTATAAAATATATTACCAAATCTGTTGTTCTACCTCCAGTATTCTTATCAACATGCCATGTCATATTAGAATTTTTAGGTTTTCGTAAGACATACAACTTATGATATACAGAATCCACATCAGGAAGAATACTTTTCAAAAAATTAGAAGCAAAATAAGAATAATCAGTCTGGAAAACAGATGATGAAATTTGTGAATTTTGTGTTTTGCGCCCTTCGTTAACAACTGTATACTTATAAACTTTTTCAAAAAGTTGTACAAAAAGTATTTTATCATCACAAGATGATAAATTTACATTTACATCTTTTCCGCCATATGTAATCCATTTACAATTTGTTTTTGATTTAAATACATCGTTTACTTCATTCATATCACAGGCAACATCTATTTTTGATACACCCATAAAAGGCTTTTTATTAATCACATTTTCATGTGCCTTTTTCAAAGCATCTTTCAGAGCTTCAAGAAGTGATAATGATGCAGGTTGTTGTGATGCAGGTTGTTTTGATGATGATGCAACAGGTTGTTGTGGTAATGGTGCAGGTTGTGATGATGATGCAGCAGGTTGTTGTGGTAATGGTGCAGGTTGTGATACAAAAGGTTGTTTTGATGCAGCAGGTTGTTGTGGTAATGGTGCAGGTTGTGATGATGATGCAACAGGTTGTTGTGATGATGAAGCAGGTTGTGATGATGATGCAGAAGCTTGTTGTGGTAATGCAGACGCTTGTTTCAATTTCAATATGCAAGGTTCACATAAACTTGAATATACTTTCCCCTCTTCATACTCGGGCACTTTAAATTTATCGAAACATTCCTCACACACCCTTGTGTGTTCATATTCTGCATATAGATTTTTACGCTTCTTACCCTTACTCTTCTTACCCTTACCCTTATACAACAAACTGTACTGAAGTAATTCTTTTATTAGTTTTCTCATTTAAAACATACAAGTAAAAAAAATTCACAAATAGTGTCAATTTTTTTGATCAAATTTTATAAAAAAAAAACAAAATTAAATGTTGACTGACAATTTGTTAAAGCCACCACAGGAGTCTGGCAATCAATTTATATTTCAATTGATTGATGTCAATATAGTCGACAAACTATCTCCAAAATATACATATTTAAATTCTGAAGATGAACGTATTCATGGGTCTGAATTTTTGGAAAACATTTGTGATTTATCATGTACTTGGACAAAAAAGTCGACTGCAATTTTGATAGGATGTACAGAAACTGGAAATTCTATTGCAGTCAAAGTATCCAATTTTGAACCATATTTATTTTATCATAATCAAGATCGTTGGTCTGTCAATGAATTCATCACCAAATTATCAAATATGTTGCGAATAAATGATGACACTATTAGAGTTGAAAAATATTATTGTAAAAACTTATATGGTTGGGAACCAAATTCAATGGAAAATCCAACAGGACGAAAACAACAAATGTATTTTAAAGTTTATTTTCATAATATTCGCACAATGAAAAAAGCAATGTATGCGAATAATATAAAATTTCACGAAACTCAAATACCAGTTGAAACGAAATTTATGGATTTAAATAATTTAATTCCTTCTGGATGGATTGAGGTATTTGGTGTACCTACTGAACAAAAAATATCTCATTGTCGTATTGAAATCGAATGTGAAATGTCATCCTTAAAAAGTTTACCGGATAAATCATCAATTGCACCGATGATGGTAGCAGCAATCGATATTGAAACATATAGTTCTACCGGTGGATTTCCAGATGCTTCGATCAAAGGAGATAATGTTACAATGATTGGAGCAGTATTTTGGAGGATGGGTACTAAAAAAGAAGACGCTGTAAACTGTCTATTTGTTGTTGGAAAATGTGCACCAATCGAAGGTGTCATTATATATGAATTCGAAACAGAGAGTGATATGTTCCAAGGCTTTCGGACATATATGGTCACAGATAAAGATGCAGATATCGTCGCAACATACAATGGATTTGGTTTCGATTATGAATATATGTGGCGACGAGCAGATGAAATCTGTAATTGTGAAGATTTTAAATACATGGATCGTTTAATTGTCAATCAATCAACAGGAGTAAAAAAAGAACTATCATCATCAGCTCTTGGAAGCAATGAATTATTCATAATAAATATGGTAGGAAGATGCAATTTAGATATTTTTCATTGGATAAAAGCTCGCGAAAAATTGGAAAGTTATAAACTTGACAATGTTTGTGAACATTTTTTAGGTGAACGCAAAATTGAAATGGATTACAAGGAATTGTTTAAGTTATTAAAAGGAACTCCTGAAGAAATCGCACATGCTGGAAAATATTGTGTACAAGATTGCGCCTTGTTAATATCTTTAATTTTACGTTTACAAATATTACCAGCAAATGTGGAAATGAGTAGAGTGACATTGACTCCAATGGAAGCATTAGTAACTCGAGGACAACAATTTAAAGTTATGAATCAATTAGTAAATCATGGTCATAGAGATGGACGAGATGAAGATGGTAATGGTGGATATGTATTGAATACACCTGATAAATTTAGCGGTGATCCAGATGATTCTTATGAAGGTGCAACTGTTATAGATGCAAAAGCATCTTATTATACAGAACCAATAGCTGTCTTGGATTTTATGTCATTGTATCCATCAATCATGATGGCCAATAATTTTTGTTTCTCAACTTTGGTTCTTAATGAAAGTTATATAAATATTCCTGGTGTTGAATATGAAGTAATAAAGGTTACTGACAAGAAAATATATACATGGGCAAAAGGAATGCCCGGACTATTACCAACTATGTTAGAAAAATTACTTGCAGCGAGAAAGATTGCGAAAAAAGCAAAATCTAATGCGAAAACACCAGAAGAAAAAGCAGTAATGGATGCTCGTCAATTGGCTCTAAAAATTTCAGCAAATTCAATATATGGATTTACAGGAGCTGTAAAAATGGGAAAATATCATTGTTTGGCAGTTGCTGATTCAACTACATGTAAAGCACGTGATATGCTGAATCAAACTCAAGTATGGGTAAAAGAATTATATGATTGTGATGTAGTCTACGGTGATACTGACTCTATCATGGTTAAATTCACGAATATTGATACAATTGAAAAAAGCTTTGAATTAGGGGATAAAGCATCTGAAAAAATTACACAAATGTTTTCTGAAAAATATAACACAAAAAAAATTGTGCTTGAAATGGAAAAAGTATATTATCCATATTTACTTATGGGTAAAAAACGATATGCAGGATTAATGTATGAAAAAAATAATGACAACGAAATAAAATTATCATATCTAGATGCCAAGGGTATTGAACTTGTTCGTAGAGATAATTGTCCAATCGCAAAAAGCGTTCAAAAAGATGTATTGGATGCATTAATGTATAAAATCGATAAAGAATTAGCATGCGAATATGTTCATGAGCATATGAAAAAAATTGTAAATAATACGATTCCACTCAGTGATTATAAAATGTCTAAATCAAGAAGAAAAGATTATATTAATGAAGATTTACCACATATTGCAGTGGTAAAAAAAATGAAACAAAGAGATCCTGGATCAGAACCTCAAATCGGCGATCGAGTTCCTTTTATTCTAATTGAAACCAAAGATTTGAAGGCAAAAACCTTTGAAAAAGCAGAAGATCCAAAATATATTGAACAACACAATTTGAAAGTTGATCGTCTTTACTATACAGAACATCAAATTGTAAATCCAATATGCAGTTTACTAAAACTGGTTATATCAGATCCTGCTGCATTGTTTCAAGAACATTTACGTGAACTAAGATTGCAAAGAACAGATCAAGTTGATGTGACAGATTTTAATAAAGGAGATGAAAAAGCGTCACAATCATTTGAAGAAAAAATGATGAATTTATCAGCCAGCACAATGCGTATACCCATACCAAAAAAGAGAAGAAAAAAGTAATAATTTATTTAAGCAAGTATAGCATCTGTATTTATAGAATATGTGCAATAACCTGTATTATTTCTTGAATTGTATGCAGCTGTAAGATTTGAAGCACTTACAACATAAGTATATGAAGGAATTGTTTGTAAATCAATATATAATATTGTTTGTAAATGAGTAATTGGTATCAATCTATTAAAATAATTAGATAATGCAATAGCAAACATTTTATCATCAGTTTCTAAAGTAAGTTTGTAATAACAAGATAACTCATGTTCATATATAGACTTTGTAAGCAGTTGATATAAATATTGTCCTAGTTGAGCATTAAATATACTTCCAAAATTTGTTTGAAAATCAGTACATGTCATTTCAAAATTAACAAGCATTTGAATAACATAGTTAGTTCCATTCACAACATCATTTTCGGATAAAACATTACTAGTGTTCTGTAAATGTATAATATTTGTATTTTTAATATTAGGATTCTGTGTTTGTACTAATGTATTATATTTATTGAATCCTCCACCACACGCACAGCAATCTATATCAGGATTAAAATTTTCATAAGAAGCATTTGAAAATCCACAATAAAAATTCAACAAATTTGCAGATTGAATCATACTACAAGTTTCATTGTTTGAAGATACAGAAGAATCATCATTTATACAAGTATTTGATCGTGTAAGCTGATCAATGTATGAACAATCAGTAAATGTAGCAAAAGATTTTGCATTCATAGTAATATTTGAGTCAAAAGATATATCAATCGAGTTAATTGTCTTAGTATCATATATATTTGTTGTATAAAAAACAATATTATCATCATGTTCACTCGTTGTATATGTTGGAAATAATGTGACATCACTTCTCCATGATGATGTTTCTATATTTTGATTAATATTATCATGGTAAAGAGATATTGTTGAAATTGAATCATATGAATGAATATGTAAATGACATTTATTATCAGGAAACACATTCGATCTAATTACAACACTTGCAGAAGTATTCCAATCGACAGATTCTGTCTGATTTGTAGAATTTAAACGCTCTAATAATGAATATCTTTGTAAATTTGTTAACCATGTATCATTTGAATATGACAATAATATACTTCCTAAAAATGCATTCGAAATACCTACAGTCGAATAAAATATTAATGTAGTACTATCATTTGATATCACATAATCTGTAGAATTTCCATATACATTCATAATAGTAGCAGTATTTAAATATAATGTAACTGCATTTAATGTTTCTGTAGTTTCTATTTGAAAGTTGTTAACATGTTCGATTGAATCTACTACATTTGTATGTATATCAAATGCTGAATATGTGGTGTTACCAATAATAGTAGAATATCGAGTATCCAAAAGAAGAAAACCCTTCAAAGTAAAAATCAATGGCAAATTAAATAAAAACAGCATAAACTTCATTTTTGAATATATAAGAAAAAAAATTATTGAATACTTATGTCGAATGATATAAATATAGAAGCACATGCGCATACTTTTTTACTCTTCATCAGCAAATTCTTTAAAATTATCTGCTTTTAATGGACCTTTGTATACTTTCATTTTATTTGATAACTTGCTACAAATAAAAGGAAAATGAGTCACATTTAACTGACCTAGTAATTCTCTTGGCAAAAGTTCAGCATTTGCTACAGCAAACTTTTTATTTGAAAGTTTACTAGCTTTTTTGTATTCTGGAAGCGCAGTATGACAATGAGGACACCATGGAGCATAAATAAATAATACAATATTTGTATTTTCATCTACAACTTTTTTCAAATTTTTTACATTTTCTTCTTTTACAGACTCTGCAACATTTTTGAAATCCATGCATGTAGAATCTCCTTCTTTGCACAATGTTGTATTTTCAACATTACTATCATCAAATTTCATCTTTGCATGATAATCAAAGTCGTTATTCACATGACTTTTAAATCCAGAAATAAATGATGAATTTAATACATTATTTTTACAAAGTGTTCTCATAAACATTGTAATTATAATAACTACAGCAATACCTATAATAATTTTGCATGTCATGTCAGAATTATCTGTATGTGTAAATTGTTGAGATTTGCCAGGCATTTCGCGAAGAACCCTGAACATCCTTTCATGCGCACAAAGAAAAAAAATTGGGTGTTACAAAGAAGGATGACAAAATCTTCCATTTCAGAATGGGGACCAAGTGCCTGGAATTTTTTACATACAATTTCTTATTCATATTCATCATCACCAACAGAGACCCAAAAAAAAAACATGTACAACTTTTTGAAATACTTTGCAACAGTAATACCATGTGCAAAATGTCGGATAGAGTTTAGTCGAGTATTATATGAAAATATGAAGAGTTATAATGATGTAATATTTGAAAAACGACAAAACTTAGTAGAATTTTTAATTGATATGCATAATTATGTAAACAAAAAAATTGGAAAACGTATATACACATATAAAGAAATTGATTATTTATATTTATCAAGTACGAATCACAAATGTACTATCACATTCATTTCAATAAGTATTTTTATTATTATTACTATTATTCTAATATATAAATACACACGCACAAATTCTCAACAACATAACTTCAATTAATCGGATCACACAATCATATCTTCATATTTTTTTTGTTGTTGTATTTAAAGTCTAGTCCTGACTTTTCAGCAACTTTATTTTCTATTCTTTGAATTTGTTTCATAGGATTATGTGATTCAGATCCAATCCAATAAATACTTTTTGTGACTTTATGATGTTTAGTATGTGTGATAATGTTATTGTATATGTTATGAGATTCTGCACCTAACCAATATTTTTTAAAATGTTTGAACATTTTTCGATAGAATTTAAAATTTTTTTCGATGAATCTTGCTGACTTTATTAACAACGACGATTTTGATTTACTAGAATTGGGTGAATTTACATTTAAATCAAGTGTATTCATTCAACTAGCCGAAAAATATAAATTATTCGACAGCAATCTAAGTGACAATGTTCAGTACACTCTTTTTATACCACCAGATGAATGTATTTCGGACGATATACGCACAGATTCATATAATTTTGAGATGTTCTTTCGTCGTCATTTAGCTAAATCTATAGTTATTGTACAAAATAATTCAAATATTCAAATCAAAACAGATTCAGGCTTAATATATGGTTTATACAATTTAAATAGTGATTACTTTATATGTAAATCACGCTTTATTACATTTAATAATAGCATGGGACAATGTATAATACATGAAATTTCTTCTGATTTACCGAATTTATGCTTGATTGAAGGAGATATTTGGAAAATACCACTTGTCACTTTAAGTAATCAAAAATATGAAATATCTGTAAAGGGACTAGATATATCTAATGTATACTTTGACTTAAAGTTTTGTAAATTTAATGACAGAAAACATATTGGTGGACAATCGTGCGAATGGAATATTAATGGTATTACAGTAGAAATAAGTATTCCAATCGTTTCTCAAGAAGAAAATGTAAATATGTGGCTACAACTTATTGATAATGTATATAACGTACCGATCGTTTCCTGGATACGACCTCAAAATATGATTGTATTTCCAAACTTGAATCTTCATGTAAATCCCGAACCTGTCGATTTCTTGCCCAAAAATGGTTCAGGAAATCAAGCTTTGTGGATTCATGGAAAATCATTCACTCCTTCGTGCATTCGGGTATCAATTGGTGATAAAGCCGCTGTCATTTACACATGTACAGATACACTTATTAAATGCATTACTCCAACTCATCCTACAGGAACTAAATGTGATATACAAGTAGCAAATGGTGATATATTTGTAACATTAGCTGACACTTTTGTATACAAGTAGAAAAATATTTTTCAATATAAATGGTAGATTCTGGTTTATATATTGGATTACAAGGGTTCTTAGGATTGGATTCTAAATCGATTACATGTGATAAATTAAAGACTGAAGAAGATGTGCAAACCTATAATAAAGATAGAGGATTCTGGGAAATCTCATGGTTCGCTTCCAAAGCAAAAATTGAAGATGTTAGTCCCTATTGTACAAATATTGAATGTACCATAAATGGTACTAAGGGTTTAGTAAAAGATGGTAAGTGTAGTCCAGAAGCTTATATAAACAAACAACAGTCTGCACAGATACATATACAACCACAACCACAATCCGAACAACAAGCTCAACAACAATCTCGACAACAATCTCAACAACAACCTCAACAACAATCTCAACAACAACCTCAACAACAATCTCAACAACAACCTCAACATCAATCTCAACAACAACCTCAACAACTGAATTGTGTATTAAATGAAACATATGAAAATAATGGAGTTTGTGAAGCAGTTCGACAATGTACATCAACTGAATATGAGACACAACCTGCAACATTAACATCCAACAGAATTTGCAACACAATTAGAAGCTGCACTCAAAATGAATATGAAACACAACCTCCAACGCTGACATCCAACAGAATATGTGAACCATTAACGCAATGTAATTTAACAACTCATTATGTTTCAGTACAACCAACATCTACAACAGATAGAGAATGCTTACCTTTAAATAATTGTAGAGATGTTGTTTGGGCAGCATCACAATTCTCAGGTGATACTGATGATCAGGCATTAGAATATGAACAATCTCCACCAATATTTAATATAGATGGTTCATTACAATCAAATCGTGTTTGTGCACCATTAACACATAGTGGAACTGGATGCAATCATGTCGATAAACATCAAAATTATCAAAATGCAACAGAATATGAAAGTGTTAGAGTTACATCAACGAATGATCGTGTCTGTACACCATTAACAACATGTGATACATGTACTAATACATCATCTGCATGTCCACCCGGTAAAGAATTTGAAGTCTCTATACCAACAAAATATAGTAATTATACTTGTCAAACACTAAGAAATTGTGATAATAATATGTCAAATCCTAGATCTACAGAATTCGAAAGCTTAGCACCATTACATAATAGAGATAGACAATGTAGTAGTTTGACACAATGTAATTCAACAGCTTTTAGAATAGATGAAAATCGTCATTACGTTTTACCAAATGTTAATCCTGTACCAACACAATATGTTTCTAGAGAAAGAACATATAATTCTGATAGAGAATGTTCAAATTTAAGAATATGTGAACAGTCAGAGTTTCAAAGTGTTGAACCAACTTACAATACTGACAGATCATGTCAAACAGTTACAGATTGTGAGAATATTGCACCTGAATGCTCGCAATACACAGAAACACCAAAACTTTGGGATGGGGCACTTCAAATGCACATATCAGACAATCAATGCAGATTACGTGATACAGGCCCTGGGAGCGGATTCATATGGTATAGAGATCAACAAGACGGAACATGTAAACCTGGTTGTGGTCCAGATTCAGTATTACACAGAAGCTATTGTCGAATATTAGGTCAAGATGATTGTTCGGATTACGGTGGAAGATATGATGTAGTCAAAAATCAAAACAGGTTGGTTCCCATGGGACTCGGCGTAAATGAAGGAAATATGAAAATTAATAATACAATTAGTTTTGAAAATGTTGGACAACAACCACCAACAAACGAAACTGAATTAAATATAACCACATATGCGGATTTGTCGAATGCTTTGCAAAACAAACAAACATTTACAAGAAGCGAATGGAATTCCATACAATCGACTCAAAATTTACAAAATCAGGATAATTATTATATCAGATCCGGAAATGATTATTATCGATTTGTGTCTGATTCTTTAAAAGAACCAATAGGAAATTGGATTCTATTGCAAAATACAGGAAATCAACCATGGGCAGATTACTGTCATTTTATTCCTGTTACAAATATATCTGAACTACGAAGAAAAACACCTGATGAAACAACATCAAATTATGGAACTTCAATAAGAGATTTAAATCAAATACAGACACTAACTACAAGCTATAATAATAATGTTACAGAACATGGTAACATTATCCCAAACAATATAGAAATTGTACCACCTGGAGGAACATGTATAGAACATTTAACAGAAGCCGAATGTTCAAACTATGCAGAATTATATAATATCGGTTATAATGGATTTCAACCATATGGTTACGGTCCTCGACCACATCAACGGTATGGAAATGATGTTAACTTACGTCTACATGAATATAGAACTGTTGCAAATGGATGTTTTGTACAAAGTGTGAACTACAATATGCCACCTCGTATTACATTTAAAGGAATTATTAATGAAAATGGTGATAAAATAGCACAACCAGGAAGAAACATATGCTTAAGTGACGACAATAGAGCAAGTTGCTTATGTAAAAGAAGCAGTTAACAGTTTGTGTTTTCAATGTAAGTTTACAAAAAAAAAATCGAAAATGTTAGAATCACTTCATAAACAAGCACATAGGTTAGATTGTCAACTTACTATTATACAAATTGATGCAGAATCAATAGAAAACGAACTTAACGATAAACGGAAAGACACAACCAATGTGAAGCGCGATGATTACGACAAAATGCAAGAATTACGAAAATTATATATGTGTATGATCGAATACAATCAGGAATATTTTAATGTATTAGCACAATTGAGCGCAATAAAACAAGCCCAATCTGTATACACATAAATTATGCGTTTATCTATTTTTTTTTTGAATATGAAATCAATATGTTTCTCTATATAGCTTTCATTGTTTATGTTAATGTATCATTTATTCATATTCCAAAAACAGGAGGAACTGCTATAAAGCATTGGAGGCGCTTAAATAAAGCACATGTACAAATATATGAAAAATCAACATGTAACACAACAATTTGGGATATAAACAACAAACGTTATTTCGGAGCCACATCTCGTAAACATTGCCTATCTAATTATAAATATATACCCAAAAACAGTATTCGATTTTGTGTAATACGGAATCCAATTGATCGTGCAATATCATCATGGAAATTCAGGTCATGTAGAAATAATGCAAATAAATATTTACAGAATATGATTACTATTGGCGATGCTGACAATCACAATATTCCTCAACATAATTTCGCACAATATTGCGATGTACATTTATGCTACGAAAATATTCAATCTGAATTCTCACAATTTGCAAAAAAATATTTTCCACATCTTGAAAACAAAACAAATCTACATTTAAAAAATAAAAACCGGTGTACACAAAATATTACACTTACCAAAAGTTCAATTTTACAATTAAGATCAATATATTTTCTAGATTTTTTATTATGGGATAAAATATGTCAGAAAACTACCGCTTAACACATATCCGACCAACATTTCTCAAAATTTGAATCTCCACTCTTAATTGTCACTATAACACAAGGGTCATGAATATTCATATTAATATTTATAAAAATTGGAATCCAATCATTCTCTCTCATTATTCTTAATTTTTTTTGTATAAAAACACTTTCCCCCCAAATATTCACACACATTTTATGAGGATAAACACATTCAGCAACGACACCTGTATGTGTCAACATTTGTACAGGTATTGCCATAACAGTCTGCGTACAATATCTCGCAAGAACAGTTTTTAAAAATGGAACAACTTTAATAACTTTACCATCGATTTTAAATTCTGATCTTGGACTATCAATTTCCAGCTGATGCCTGGTTTTCTTGCATGTTTCTTGACCACATAATAATTCATAATCATAAAAAGAACGTTTTATATATACTGTATGTTCTTCATTTGGTTCAAGTATTATTCCATATATTTTTTTGTCTACTACATGAAAAATCTCATAATCTAACATCATTAAAAAAATAATATTTTAGGCATTTCTTCTGTCAATCGACGGCGAGGTCACCGTCGCCAACCCGCTCGCCACGCCCGCGGCGGCGTATGCGCAGGTGGCGCAGCTCTCGGCCCAGCTGATGGAGCTCGAGGCGAAGCAGGCGGCGCACGAGGCGGATGCGAATGAGCTCAATCGTCGTCATCGTCAGGTTCAGCGCCTCGCTTGCTTCTACGCGCAGCTGGCATCGAATTCATCACTGATTTGTTGTAACATCCCGCTTTTTCTTTTGAGGGGTTCGTCCGTTTCGCATCGTCCTTTTTAAGGTACACGCAATTTTCTTGTGATTCACACATCGGCTTAAACTTATTCCAATCACTACCGTTTAGTGCCGTTCCAAACCTCTGTTGAGGTGAGTTGCACTCAGCATCGAAGCCATAGTAGTAACTCTTATCTGAAGCTGGAACTTGAGCTGCTGGAACTTGAGCTGCTGGAACTTGAGCTTCAGCTGCTGGAACTTGAGCTTCAGCTGCTGGAACTTGAGCTGCTGCTGGAACTCGAGCTGCTGGAACTTGAGCTGCTGCTGGAACTCGAGCACACGTTTTAATAATATTAGAAACAACTTCAATATCAGTTGCTGACAGTTTTAGACCATCTCCAAATCTTAAATATAAATTATCTGCTGTTCCTATCTTCTTTTTTCTCTGCTCAATTAAAGCTTCACCCTTTTTGTAATACCAGTATCTGCATTTATCTCTTGCATCTTTGGTCATAGTTTCAAGAAGCTCGGTTCCATATCTTAAGTATAAATGAACAATTTGATTACCAGAACTGTCTTTTTTACAGCTTAGTACAAACATTCCTCCGAGTAGGCCTTCTTGAGTTATAGGATAACTAAGCTTTAATTCCTTGACAGTAACGAATTTGTCTAAAATATGCTGTTGATCCTTTTTAACTCTACAAGTTCCACGTGCCCATGAGCATGCATTCTTCATGTCATCTGACCCAGTTTTCGGAGTCTTGCATGATTTCTTGCTTTTTCTTTTGCTACAGAAAGAATACTTTTCTGATTTCTTTTGCATGGGTTGACCTTTGACACGTTTCTTTGCCATACTCAGTGTATTTCTAGTGGACTTCTTTGATCTTTTGCTCTTTTTCTTTGTAGACTTCTTTGCCTTATACTTTCTTGGCTGACATTTAGGTGTACGCGAAGCTTTGTAAGAACATGTTTTCTTTGCCCGTGAACATCCAGCCTTACGACGTTTGCTGCAGTATTTGAATGACTTTGTGCGCTTACGAGACGCTGCCATCTTTTGTTTCAGAAAAATATTTTTTTTTTGTTCACACCAAATTATATTCATTTCTCTCTAAAAAACAAATTTTGAAAAATAAAATTCCTATATATTAAACAAAAATTTCAAATTTTCACACAAAAAAATTTAGTAAACCATACAAAAATAATTATGTACATAAATCTTTTTTATCCTTAAATGCGCGGTTAAATGATAATAAAATAAATATATCATAAAAAAAAATGAAGATCAACATATTTATTTTATTTTCAATTATATACAATGTATACGGAACAGGTTACTGTAATGATAATGATATATCATGTGCAAACTGGGCATTAGATGATCAATGCAACGGAGATAATGCGGAGTGGGTTCAAAAAACATGTCCACATTCATGTAATGTATGTACACACCATTGTAGAGATTTAAATGAAACATGTCCAGATTGGGCTAATAATAATGAATGCGACAACAATCCAAGCTTTATGTACAAGAATTGTCCTACAAGTTGTGGTTTGTGCGCACCAAAATGTTATGATAAAGATCCTTCTTGCAAACAATGGAGCCTAGATGGTAATTGTGCAAAAAATCCAGAATACATGTTATACAGTTGTCCTCTATCATGTGGTGTTTGTCATGAAACATGTTTAGACACACATGAATTTTGTCCATCATGGGCATCGAATGGTCAATGTTTGGAAAATCCAGGATTTATGTTTAAAACATGTCCTAACAGTTGCGATGTGTGTAATCGAATGAGTTGTATGGACAAAAATACAACTCTTTGCCGTCGCTGGGGAGAAGCTGAGTGTCAAAATAATCCCATGGCTGTTATGAAAGATTGTCCTTATATGTGCGGTGTTTGCACTACATCATGCATAGACAAAGATGATTCATGTCGTTCATGGGCAAATGAAGGAGAATGTACAGGAAATAATTCACATATTGTGCTTCATTCATGTCCACAATCATGTGGTATATGTCATAACATTGATAAAGATGAACTATAATTTGAAATGTTGGTAAATATCCTGAATAAAGTCGACGACGCCTGCCTCACGACGATTGTGAGTTAAAAGAAAAATTATTTCCTTTTTTAATACAGAAGAACTGAATTCTTGTCAATTATTTTTTTCACATATAAAATCACAATATATTTATTTTCTTTGGTCAAAAAGGTACCCTCACATCTGCAACATACACCTTTCTCATCTTCAGATGCTTTTTCACTCCATATGTTCCAACATAGTATATCCCGATTAAAACTATTAAAATTTTCCAAAAAAAAAATAATATTAAATAGAAATGAATACAAATCCATACTTGAACTTATTGGATGAAGAACTTAAAGAAATGTGTAATATTTTAAAAGAAAAAGACACTTGCTTGTGTTCCGGTAAAAAATCAACACATGCATGGTATACACAAGCTGTAAATGATACTACTCACTATGGCCCTGGTTGTGAAGATACAATAACATATGGTGATGGTGAAGAATGTCTTCTAGCAACTATGTGTCACAACAAATTTCCAGAAATACAACTGCCCATATGTCGTGATGGAAACGCATGTATGTACCCTTTATGGATTGGTGAAGGATCCGGTTTCGAAATCCTTCAAAATTCAGAAAATTACAAATGCAATGATTGGGAATGTGTAACAGATAATAAAAATGAAATACCACCCCGATGGCATGATGGTTCTAATACTTATGAACATATTAATAATTGGAAAGCATATTGTGAAAAATTACAAATTCAAAAATAAAAAAATTCTCACTCATTTTTTTTAAAATGAATTTTCGTTTTTTACGTATTTTAGGAAATGGAATAAACGGAGATGTTTGTTTAGTTGAAAATAATTCAACATTTCAACGATATGCTGTGAAAAGAATAGTAAATACAAACGAATATGAAAGAGAAAAAAATATTATACAAGAACTTCACTATCATAATAATATTACTTTTATTATAGATTGTTTTTCACAAGACTGTTATAATTACATATGTTTAGAAGCAATGGAAATTTCTTTGAAACATTTAATTTATACCAGATTAATTACAAAAGATCAACGATATTATATATTTTGGTGTATTATTTCTGGATTAGATCATTGCCACAAACATAAAATTTATCATCGAGATATTAAGCCTGAAAATATTTTACTAGGATCAGATGGAAATGTTAAACTTTGTGATTTTAGTTTGGCATGTCACGATAACGAAGCATTACTTAATGAAGTCGTGACAATATGGTATAGAGCTCCAGAATTACTTCTTGGTTCATGTACATATAACTCAAGTATTGATATTTGGGCAGCATGTTGTGTATTGCTTGAAATGAAACAAAAACAACCATTATTCTTCACAGATAATCCAAATGATACATTGTTACAATTACGCACAATAATATCAAAATGTGGATTACCTACACAAGACGAAATGAAATTTATGTATGGTCATGAAGTAGATATGACTACTTTTATGGATAAATGGAATATTGATAAAATTATATTTGAAGACACATTTCTAAATAAAACATTTGTATATACTTATACTAAACGTCCATCTGCAGAAGATATTTTGAACAAAATAAAATATAAACAAGTTAATTTATTTATTGAAAAAACAGAAAGAATTGATTTTACAGCACCGCCCAGTGATTGGACAATCTTCTAGTTTCGCTATGAAGTTCACTTTGATAATTTATACAATTTACACTACGACCATTCACATTTCTATTGAAAAAAAATAAGACATTTCATGACACTTTTTTTATTAGTAATGTAAATGGCGGCCTACTGGCAAGAACACGACATTTCGTTTTTAAAGCATGCAAATTTATCGAGGTTCAACTCTAAAATTTTAGACTTGGATTTGAAAAGTGAGAATCATTTTTTCGCTCAGCAATTACAATATGCACCGAACAAATCTAAAATGTTGGACATAGGAGCATATAAAGGAGATACTTGTATACCGGTCGCAAAAGAATTGAAGGAAAACGGAAGAGCCGATATAGAAGTCATTGCTTTCGAGCCAAATAAAACTTATTGTGATCAAATTAACGAGACTGCATTACAGGAAAAGATAAATTTAAAATGTATACAGACAGCTTTAAGTGATAAAACGCAGCCATTATTCATGAAAACAGATGAGGGATCTGGGACAATGTATGATACTATGTTCACTGGAGAAGAGGTCAAATCACAACCATTGGATCATTTTGGCTTTGAAAACGTGGCTTTGATGAAAGTTGATGTAGAAGGTCACGAAGATCAAGTATTACGAGGTTCAAAACAAACACTTATACACACAGATAAATTGTATGTTGAAATGTGGAACGATCACCATTATAATGAACGTCATCCAAACCATGACAAAGGTAGTCATAATGAACGTATATTGAATGAAATTCAAAGATGCCAACCATTGCAAAAAATAGAAAAAAATGTCTTGTTTCAATGTGAGTAATATACCCCAAATATCACTTGGTATTGAATTCAAAAAAAATAAGACATTTCATGACACAATTTTAAAATAAATGGGAACAGAGCAATCAACTCTACCTCGTATCACAGGTCATGAGAAATAATTACATAATTTATAGAATATAATTTAGAATAATATATCGTTTTGTATTCATACAACACAATTAGAAGATAAACACATTGCAAAATAATTGGAGAAATTATAGATGAGTATGGAATTATCAAATTTGGAAATGAGGGAAGCACTACAACAACTACACAACAAATACTTAATATAAATGTTATAGTATGTAAAAAATATTGTATAATAATTGATATTAATGGTTTTCTCAAATAAAATAATATAAATATAAGGGTATTTAAATATTCCATATACCATACAATGAAACGGGAATTAGATAACCAAATTAAATTTGTTAATAATACAATGTATTCATCTACATATTCTGTACATATATAATAGTGTATATTTTCATTACACATTATATATTTTTTAACAGCTTCTTGTATACTTATAAACTCCCAACCAACTATAGGAACATTCAAAGAGTATAATACAATTCCAAATACACCAATCAAAGAATTAAAAAACATTATTTTAATTTCACGATGAAATTGAATAAATATATGTAAATTTGTGATTACAGCAAATACACCAACACCAATACCAGATAGGGCAAAACTCGTAATTACAGATAACCACATTAAAAAAATAAAAGAAAATTATGTTGATACATTATGTATATTTCCTTAATGATTCCGCTTATACATTAAAAAGTTGTGCAACATAAAAAAATGTGGATTGCCGAACAACAAGTACAGCAAATCATCTCATCCTTTTTTTAAATACATATACATCTTTATCAAACATATCACTCCACTCTGAACTTAGTTCCTGAATACCAGAAATATGAATACTATAAGAAGAATTCGTAGTGATGTACTGCAGAATTTCAGATCTTAAATTAAAGCCAACTAAATACGGTGTTTCAAGTTGATCTAATGTCGGATATATGCGATTAGCGTCAATCGTTAAAGGTGTTGTAAACTTCAATTTTATCTCTTCTTCTGTAAATTCAGATGAACCAAATTTCAATTTTGGTAAAGTAGATCTTAAATCAATTTTATTAACTGTATTTTCAAGCATATTTAATAATAACAAACCACCACCATATGTAATAATACCAACAACTAATGTTTCATGAGATATTACAAAATGTTGCATATCGTTTACTGCATTAGTAACAGCAGAAGAAAAAGATAATGGAAAATTAGTAAAAAGCATTTTATCGAAAAAATTTCATACAAAAAAAAAATTGAAATCATGAAGAAAAAATCAAAGCTTCCAGATGGAATCGAAGAATTGGAAAATTTCTTTCGCGCACATTCATATTTGAACCTACATGAAAAGCACACTTACCAATATGTTTGTAAGCTTATTGATATAGATCAAGTAAACATTCCACGTCATCCTCGAGTTTTAGCACTTATTCAACGGGTTTTAACATCAATTCAAGAGAACGATCCAGATGGTTGTGCATGTGATGAAGACATTGGACATCAACGCTTTTATCACATATGCCAAAATCTTCCACGCAATTTATAATATATAAATAAGTCATCTCATAAATGGCAAAGCCCACAAAGATTGCAAATAAAAATTTTGAATGCCTTATTAAAATGTGGTGGGAGAGAGAAGCTGCCGACCTTGAACTTGTCAAAATGGCATCGTGCTATATTGGACCTCTGGTATTATTCTTAGGTCTTTTGAAAGTTTATAGCTTGAAACCAATCGCTAGCATCATTGCGGTGTTTGGAATTTTCGAGACGATCAAACGTTCGAAGCAAATGAATCATTTTCTAATCGCATTATCCATTCTGGGTCATATAGCTGTATATATACCATATGTTAATCAAAAATGCACCATCTATTCTTTCATTATTTCTGTTATTATAGGTCTTATACTTTTGGGAGTCTATAAGGCGCTGGATACTTGGCCGTATATGACATCTCCCAAAAATTCACTCATATTGTGCTCATGTATCATGCTTGTCAATTGTTATTGAGACATCTTCCAAGTCTTCACTACATTCGCGAACACTTGTGTAGTGTCCGAACTACACATATATTGTTGTTAACCATGCAAGGTCCATCACCTACTATATTTCCCATCTAGGTGAATGTTTCTGGACAAGTGTTTGCATCAAAAGTACCGTGTGAAGCTATCCATGTGGCTAATTATGTTAAAGCTGATACCCT
>MDSV01079990.1_pt1 | contig 29123 bp, 23 predicted proteins | sample 810851 | NCBI WGS metagenome assembly MDSV01 (sample SAMN05326640, study PRJNA326480) | marine metagenome | isolation source: seawater | place: Atlantic Ocean: North East | collected 2012 | reverse complement strand
TCATCAGCCGCCTGCAGTAATCCAATAAATCATGGTTAGCAAGCTTTTTACCACAATAATATGTGTAGCGCATCAATGCAGGCAGATGGATCAAGTGCCTGTCACTGTTACGACTTTTATTAAGGGCACTATCCAAATTTTCTTCTGATATTTCAAGTAGGTCAAAATCTTTTGGAAAGGTTCCAAACCTTGATTGAATAGCATTACCCATCCTAGAAAGACCCAGATCAAACCATAGCTGATCAATGCTTTCAAAGTGCTGATGTTGCTGCATCAGATATGATAAGGCGCTTATTAGGCATTGTTCACCACTATCAACTTTTTGCCTATACTTGCCGATTCGCACTTCCAGATCATTTTTCTCTATCAAAAACTCTATATCTGGAAAGGCATTGAAATTATTGACAATCTCAGTGCTGGTCTTTTTTGACAAAGCCACCATTTTGAAAAACTCTTGGAAATATGGTTCATCGTTAATTGCTTGCTGCGCAACCACCTCCTGTAAAATATCTCCATTTGCACTCTCAAATTCATATTTTCCGTTTATGAAATGCAAACCTTGGGATAGAAAACTAAACGTCATATTCTCTTGAAGTGCCTTTAATGACCAGGATTTTTGGTAGACAAAGTCGAGGGTTGTAGCAATTTTCCCAGTTATACTAATGTAAGTGCTCTTGAGTAGAGCCCTATCAATCTTCTGGTTAAGTAAATTAATAATCAATAACTTATTAGCATTATCAATATTATCATTGCTCCTGACCATCTGGATAATATGATCAAAAAGCTCTCCTAGTTGACACAATTTATCATCATATTCATATTTTTTATTATCAAATATATAGTGGTCTTTGGCCAATGTGAGCTGGCAAGATAGTGATCTTACAATCGTTGATAACACCGTGTTATATTCATGGATGCTATCGGAAAAATCAATTAGATTCATCAATACATCTGGCATCATTTGGCCTGATTGTTTTTTTTGATAAAGGTTACAAAAAAGCCAAATATCATCGGGTTGTTCACTCGCCGTGTTGAGTTTTTTGTCATTTAACATAGAGCGATGCTCTTTTACAAAATCTCTCAAACGAACAATCAGCTTTTTATTCCCCCATAAATCACTCACATTTAGTACTGTACTATCCATTGAAAGACCGTATAGCCCTTGCTTTGAATTGGGCCGCTTTTGCGCATGCATATTAATTGCAGCACTTAACTCTTTTGATAGGGATTTAAATAAATTCAAAAACCGCTGTAATAATTTATTTTCAATCGGTTCGCTTAAATAAAATTGCTGCCAATCAGCTGATTCAATTGAATGAGCGCCATAAGACTTAACTACCATCTTTGAGATCGGATGCAAACCTTTGATATTTAGATGGACCATATACTCCACATGATGATCAAAAATATATTTAAGTGCTTCATATTGGCTAGCCACATCGCCAGAATTCCGAAGAAGGTTAACAGCATCAAATACATTATATATGGGCACATCATAGTCTAATTGTACAAATCCCCTGGCTGCTGCGAGCTGCTCAATAAGGAGAATAAGTGGGCGTTTTGGCAAAGCTTGGTTTTTTGTAATTACCCACTTAATCCCCTCCAGAAAAATTTGCTGGCTCCTCGCGGTACAGATTTTACTGATCATGCAAAAAGCGTCTTGTGATAATTCTTTTTTAAAAGTATCCGGCAGTGGATCATAAGATTTACTTGCAATCGTATGACCTAAAAAGCCAAATAATAACCCATACTCTGATTGGAAAAATGTTATGCTATTTGGGAAAGGCATCACCTCATTTCCATAAAGATATTTGGCTATATCTATGGTTTCATTGCTGGGTAAATTATAAAGTTCATATTCGACTTGCCCCTTTGTACGCTGTGCAATATGCCCAGCACCATAGAGCATCTCAAACTCTGGCTCTCCAGGAGAATTAAGATTTTTAAGCTGCTCTGGTGTATATGAATGTTGTATTTTTTCATTCAGCCTTACCAAGGCACGTAGAGCATCCTTTTTATATACTGATTTTTCAATGCTAAGTGTGTGTTTCAAAAGCTGTTTAAGTGCAAATATTCGATCTAACTTTTCATCTTCATTCGATGGGTTATTGTTAATTTGCCATTTTAAACTTAAAGAAAAAATTAGAAATCTCTTAATGATCCAGTCCATCTGGCCATTTACTTCAGTGCTTAATTTATTCGCATCTATCTGATATTGAAGATTTTTAATAAGTTGTGATAACTTTACTATAAAACTTGCTGAGACAACAGCTGTATTAAAGGTCTCAAAAGGATGATCATATAACCTCTGATAGATCGTGCCAACCATTTTTGTAAGCTGTTCGCCACTGATTAAGGGATACTTCTCGATTGTGTTTTTTAAAAAATAAAAAATATTCGACCATTTTCCTAGTTCAGGTGCGTTATCGATCACCTCATTGAGGAAAACTTGTAGTTGATCATTAGATGCACCAATTTCCTTCATGAACTGGAACATAACATCCGGGTATAGGCTGTTTAGTGCGATTTTGTCTCTAGTGTCTTTAAACAAAACATAACTTGCATTAAGCACTCTATAGATCCCGAAATTCAGGATGTAATCATTGAGATCTCTATAGGTAGCACAAAATTTCTTAAACGCCTCAACTCCTACCAATTTGTATAACAAGATAATCAAAGCAAACGCCTCGCTTGTCCAAGCAAACAATTGGTCTTTGTCAGTTTTATTATTTTGTAGTTGACTTTGTAGCTCACTGATCATTCCAACACAAGAGATAACGCATGATCTCTCCCGGGTTGTAGCAGAGTTGAGCTTCATAAGCGTCTTAAATGAGAGGTACACCATTTTTCGTGATTCTAGATCATGAAACTTTTTATTTAGAAAGTCCATGTAAATATTAATCTCTGCAGAAGAAGCCCATCTTAGCCGGTATGCATTTTGCTCTTTTGTTACGTCCTCTGGACAAAGTAAATGATTTTTGGCCCGGGCAATAAGAATAAGGTCATAGTGATCAGCTGCGCTTTTATTCGCTTTGCCTTGTAATTGACGCTGCTTAACCATGCCAGCGGAACAGAGATAACTATTTTTAAGAACAATATGTGTGTTTGGTAGAACACGTTGTGTGGGCTTGTCATGATAAGTTAATAGCTCAATGATCTTTTTACTAATAAATAGCTCTTCCTCATCAGAAACGCGTCTTTTTAAATCATCAAGGGCTGTTGCGAGTTCCTTAGCAAACTCATCATCTATTATTTCATACATTGTTGGCTTAGTATCAATATGATTTATCAGGAAATCTATATTAAAATATTTAAATGATTCATTGGGTGCTTTGTGCTCAATTGCCGTCTTTATAAAATGATATGGCTGGAATTCAGTAGCAATACAGAAAATTGTTTCGATTGCATTTTTTATAGACTTACAGTCAAGCTGATCAATTAATTGTTTTGCGTAATAGGATGAATTATAAATGAGTAATTCAATATATTTTTCTCTCCCTTCATCGCTATTAAAGTTGAGTGAGCTTGTAATTATCGTACTCTTGTATAACTCTCGCCAATGACAAAAATTTTCAGCAAACTCCTCTGATTGTGGAGGAGAGATAAGACATAGCACCAGTTCTTCAATGTCCCCTCGCATTGTTGGTTGACTAGTTGCTATGCGGCTCATTGCAAAAATCACTAATTTTAATTTTTCTGCGGATAACCATGGATCCTGTTCTCTAGCATGTTGAATCACATATGCTGCTACCTGGAGAAAAGAAACCATGTGCGTATCAGACCAACCAAAGCAAGGCATTATTTCGAGTGCTTTCATAAAGAACTGATGCATCTCATGGGTAATTTGTTTATCTGCTGGCAAGATTGTCATAAATACATTATTTTCAAGCATTTTCTTGATATATTCAGACATAACTTTAGAAAGCTCTGTTACTTTGTGAACAGATCCAAATAGCTCTTCATTACTTGGAGTGGCCGGTACATCAATCGATCTAGCACTACTGGCAATAACCATGATTAACTGATGGTGCTGATTAAGCGCTATACTTTCATAGTTATCCACAAAGTGTTTAATTAGAGATAATTTTTCATCAAATCCCTGACTGAATGATTTTATTTTATCACCATAATCAAGATCATGTGCTTGTTTATATAATTCTTGAAGTTGCTCTAACTTCTTCTCATCCAAACCGACTTTCATTGCATTGACCGCATGCGATAACATTTAATCATAATTTAAATTTTTTTCATTAACTGTCTGTATGGTATCGAAATATATACATAATTTCAATCAACATCATTATATACCTCCAAGGCATAAGCACCCAAAATTCACAGCAAGCATGAAATAAAAGCCACCGCAAATCCAGTTAGCACTAAACTTCAATAAACGCAGTAATGCTAAAAAAATGATAGATGGATAAATTAAACTTAATAACATACCCAAATATGATGCGATTATTGAAAAGCCCAGAAAAGAGCCGAAATAACTAATGATGATAGTTACCAACATGATACTATCACAGCTAAGCGCAGGTATTTGTCCTTCTATATAAATACTAAATTCTTTTAATAAAACAGATAGTGTCGTTATGCATGAGAAGCATATCACAAAGCTAGCAATAACTTTCGCATAATCACCCAAAACAAATTGAGAGATAGAAACCATGCGGTGTTCTGCAGAAATATCAACAAGCTGGCCTGCATATTGATTACTCACAACAATCATTAAAATATAAACCGCCATCAGACAACCAAATCCGATGACCGATGAGAACACCAGATCCTTGCTTCGCATCGTGCTTTGGGCTGAATTTACAAGCGCTTGGGCGAAAAACAATGCTGCAATCAAGTCCATCGTTTGATAACCCGTTAACAAGGCATCATAGAACCCCTGCTTGCCAGGAGTGATTGATGATGAAAAATTAATACCAGTTATAAAAATTATACTCAAACCTGCTAATATCAGTGGCGTGAAAACTTTCCCAATCACTTTCACAACACCAGGAAGTTGGGCGAGCAAGTACCCCATTAGTGCAATTATTGCGGCAAGGATTCCATCTGGAAAATAACTGAAAACTAGACTCAAACCACCCTTTGCGACAATAATACTTCGAGGAATAACACCTAAAGGCCCCAATAATAGCATCATCAATAAAATCAGTATTTGGCTTGGCAGCTTTCCGATTGGCCTTAAAAATTCACCAATACCTAATCCGGATAAAATAACACTGATGCATCCAATACACGGAACAATAATTGCAGAAACCCCAAGACCTATAGCAGATGCGATTACTGATGAACTCTCTACACCAATTGCGATTGGAAAAACAAGGTTCCCTGACCCAAAAAACATTGAAAAAATTGCAAGCCCATATACTAAGATCATTGGGCTTCCTTCCTATGCTGTAAATACATCATAATCAAAATGATGCCTGCACCTATCAACGCGCCAATGGGGATACATTGCAGTGAGAATACGAAATCTTGAAGTGTGTACTGAGAGACGATATCAAGCTCTGATTTCTGTAAGACAGACAACTCCCAACCAATTAAATTATGATATAAAACGCCCCCACACATATTAACACAGTTTAAAAATGCTGTTGTCATCCCTGTCATCGTAGGATCTTTTATCAACCCAATTCCTATTGCAAATACGAGCACTTGATAACAGCATAAAACCCCCACAACAAACATGGTGGTGATAATTGTGGCACTTTCAAAAAGATGATAATAGTTCAGTAAGAAAAAGAATATAATAGACAGTAGTACCCCACATGACATTGTCACCAATAAATTTGATCCCACCCTATGTGAAATAAGTGCTAAAATTGGACCGCCAAAAATCATGCCAATAAAAATCATTGAAGTAAATGTTGCAGCAGCTGCCCTATCAACACTGAATGCCTTCATCAAGAAAGTTACACCCCAAATATCTGCAAATCCCTCTAAAGCGCCGACCATAAGCAAGTTAGCCAGTGATAAAAGTATCATCGACCGATTTTGTAATAATCTGCCTAAACCACCGATATAATCTTTTACTTGAACCATATTTTCTTGGTGGGGACTCTTTACAAAGAAGAAAATCAATAAGGCAATAATGATATGTATCAATGCGATTAAATTAAGCACAAAATGCCAATCAGTGACACCGATTAAGTATGCTGTTGGCCTCCCGCCGTAAACGGCACCAAACAACCCAAAGGTGAATGTTATTCCGACCATCCTCGCATATTTATCTTTGGGGAACCATTGTGTAATTAGCTCAGATACCCCAAGGAAAGCAAAAGCACTCCCTACCCCAATGAGAAAACGACTCAAATAAAGAACCTGCCAATTAAATACTACATGACTTGCAAATGCACTCAGACCACATAACGCAGCGCTCAAACACAGGACATAGCGCGGAGAAAATCGCACCAAAAACCACGCTGCAGGAATTTGCATCCCCGCATAACCAATATAGTACATACTTGCATAGTGTCCGTATTGCTGCACATCAAGACCATAGACCACCATCGTCTCGTTCATTATTAACCCTGGGTACAGCCTTAAAATAAATTGTGATGCAAAAAATAAACTGGCCACAAACCATATAAGCCATGGTGTGATGTTACGATGATTATGATTAACCACTTAAAGTACCTCCAAAACCTCTCTTAGGTTTGCAGATATATCGTTTTTTGACAGTTTATTCATTATATTCGTCATCTCCTTGTACTGTGACGAGGGCAGCCAATTCACATGTAAACCTTTGGCAATATAACTGGCTACTTGTGGATTTATTTTATCAATCTCAGGAAGGAAGTTTGCAATAAAATGATAACCTGACAAGTCAGCACTGTGAAACTGAATTGGATTATCATAAGTAAATCCACCAATCAACGCGTACACACAATTTGGATTTTTCATTACAAATGCGGGGTGATTTTGAAGCGCTCTAAGACGATCTATACAACCATCTCGCCATACCCGGGACTCTAACGCAAACCATTTAAGCGCTACTAATGGATTTTTCTTAGCATGGTTATCATAAAAATGATCCATCAACTGAAAGTCTTTCTCTTTATGCGACAAAGCCGATAAAGATGCTACTCGCAGCGTCATATTACTGGTATTGATAAAACGCTCCCTCACCCATTGTCTTGATGCATCATTACTGAATGCTAAATAGAAAAAACAGCGACCTTGAAGACGCCGAATGGCGACGTCTTTAGGATCCGAACTTACTGCGCCAAGGTGGAGCTTATCAAATTGTAATGCTTTGTCATGGACAATATCAGCTGCCTGACTGATAACATGCTCACATGTCGTCTTTAAATGATTTAGATCCACACCTTTTACTGAGCTGAACACCTCATTCCAAGATGGAAATGCAGCACACACAGAAGCAAGATCAAATGCGTCAGATACAGAAAATGACCACTCCAGTAATTCTGATAGATCTAGACCGATATTGGTATTACTCTCAAGTTGTGCTTTTAGCTCATTAATCCAAATACGCCTTGCACTATCCCAGCGGACAAACGGGTCATCATCATAGATCACTCGCTTAATATCATTCCGTGCACTGGGCTCTTTAAGAACAAGGTTGACAGGGCTGCTAAAATCCCTTAACACAGAAAGCACTGGTGCTTGCTCAATATTATCAATCGTCCAAGTAGAAGATTGCTTATCAAGCACCAAAGTCCTTGCAAGTCCTGGCAATTTCTCTCCTTCTGCTGAGAAACCATCGATGGCAACTGGGATCATTAAGGGCATTTTTTCTTGTTTATCTGGCGTCTCTGGATTTTCCTGATCAATATCAATTATTAGCTGTTTTGATGCACTATCAAATTTATACCCAAACTTTATAAGCGGCGTTCCTGACTGGGTATACCATAACTTAAAATGTGTTTGGTCATAATCTTTTGCTTTGGCAATGGCATCAAGCAATGCATCAATCGAAACAGCCTTACCATCATTTTCACTAAAATAAAAATCCATGCCTTGCCTGAAGGCCTCTGGACCGACCATTCCTTTCAGCATTCGAATTATTTCTGCCCCTTTCTCATAGATTGTCATCGTATAAAAATTGTCAATTTTTTCGTAACTCATCGGAATGACTGGATGCGCCATAGGCCCTGCATCCTCTTTAAACTGTCGACTTCTTACCAAATTAACCTGGTCAATTCGGTTGCACGATGACTGAGTAATCGAATCCATAAACTCCTGTTCGCGAAATACAGTCAGCCCCTCTTTTAAACTTAGGTAAAACCAATTCTCACACGTTACTCGATTACCGGACCAATTATGGAAATATTCATGCCCTATCACTGCATCAATTGCTTCACAGTCAGCATCAGTTGCAATGCTATCATCTGCCAGCACATACTTCGAATTAAAAATATTCAGTGATTTATTTTCCATGGCTCCCATATTAAAATCAGCTGTAGCAACAATATTATATATATCTAGGTCATAGCATCTACCGTATGCTTGCTCATCCCAGTGCATTGCACTTTTAAGCGCAGCCATCGCACGATTTGTTAAGCCTTCACCTGATGCGTCTGTGTAGATATTCAAGCATACTTTTTGGTTCTCAAGGGTAATAAATTCATCAGTGTGTTTCACATAACTACCCGCAACTAAGGCAAATAAGTAACTGGGCTTGGGAAATGGATCATGATACGTGAGGATGTGATGATCACCCTCTTGCTGCTCACTGACCAAATTACCATTAGACAATAGCACGGGGTACTTCTTCTTATTGGCTTTAATATGAACTGTATACGTGGTTAAAATATCTGGACGGTCAAAAAAAGGTATAATTCGTCTAAACCCCTGCGCTTCACACTGCGTTAGCAGTGCTCCTCCGGTACCATATAGACCTGATAGCGTGGTATTTTTTTCTGGAAAAATCTCTGTCTCAATCACTAAAGTTGATTGACCTTTCACCCCATTAAGAACAATATTATCTTTATTTTTTTCCCATTGAAAAGGTTGCTTATGAGCTCTTATGCACTGAATATCAATAATATTATCTACTTCGTTGTCTAAATAAAGAGTGTCTTCATTTGAATTAATCCACAAACAAGCCCTGACTTTCACAGCTGTTTCTAGAACATCAAAATATAATTCCATGTGGTCTAAATTGACCCCGATACGACGATAATTTTGTAAATAGACTTTGCGACCCATAAAATTCCTTTAATCCTTGACACACCTGAAATCTCTTGAGATATTGGTGGAGAGTACTCAACAAAACTATCATGTCACAACATCAGGATCAACACCGACCATTATTAAAATTAATCAATAACCCTTATGCAGATAATCCAGGCCTTGCTTGGATCAGCATTCTAATTCTGTGCTTATGTTTTTTTGTTCACTATTTTGGAGCCATCCTGAGCTTGATCACATGTGCTTTACTACACTTAGATTTGTCATTTAACAAGATCCAGTTTAGCAGTTCCCATTTTATGATGATTTTCACAGCTGTAGTAGTAAATACTCTATTATCTTTGTCAAATTTTTACCTGTTCACAGCCCCCTTATCACTAACTATCTACTTACTGACTTCAAACTACTTAGTACAGCCTGAAATTAAAGAAGTTGTAAAGCGAGCAACCCCACCTGCAGCATTGCCTCCTGCGTTAGAAACCTGTAAAAGCTGGAAGTCTGAAGGGCGCTCAAAACATCGTGAGGTCAAAAGGGAAGAAAATTTAAGCATGTCAAGTCACGGTTAAAATGATATCAAATTCTATTTGTTGTAATTTCTCTTTCTTGCCCTTTCACACCATGCGATATTAACCAGACAGACAATTCATAATCTTTGCAAATCTGATCTAATTTATCTTTTACTTGGGCGAATGTGGTTTCCGATAAAAAAGCAAAAAACTCATCAACAACAAGTAATTTTGGCTTGTTTGAAATATTTCCAAATGTTGACAGCAGTAAAAGAAATAGATCTAGCGCATCAAGCCCCTGAGATAATTCCACACCTCCGGAGAAGAGTCCTTTGAAATTGTTCTTTATTTTTTGGTATTGCTCGGCTTGTTTTTTACTTGCTGCCTGCTTTATAAGGTCTCTCATCCCTGCACCAAAATCGCTGAATGTCGCGGGCAAATAGATAACCTGACCTTGCTTGAAATTGCCCTGCCAAGCATCACATATCCTTTCCCCACCTGCAAGATTGGTAAATAGATATGTTTTCCCAATATTATTTTCTCCCTTAATACCGGTAATACCCGGCGAAATAGATAATCCTCCCTTGATACTATACTGTTTATCTCTGAACGTGAATTCATCAGGCAAATTTTGTTTAGACACATCGTTATTTCCTGATGGTAGCTCACTTGATGGCAGCGCAAGAGATATGCTGTCCATCGTCGCACTAAACTGGTTATAGCGATCAATGTCAGCCACTAGATCTAATATCAAATGAACAAGCTTAATGGCACTATTGGCAATTAAATTCATTCGTGAGAAAACTACTTTTCCGGTAAAATAAAGCGCAGCGACAGTAATGGTAATCACAGGCTCAATAATTTGTCTCAGTCCCCATCGCAGCGCATTAATAACATTATCAAAAAATACCCTTGTTTGAGTTGTCCTGGATAATTCAACACTACTGTCATCGATTAACTTTTTCTCCGCAGCAGCCCAGCCGAAATTTAATGTCAAATGACTCCTTCTAAAAAAGTGTGATAATTTATCCCTTAAATTCGCTTTGTCATCTCGATATCTTTTCCATATATCTCCTGCAGCGTAACTTACAACGTCCAGTAGGAATTTCAAGGCAACAGCCAAGCAAACAGACATTAAAATCACATATGGGGAACATGAGAAAATTAAATAGCAGCAGTATGCTATTAACAGCAGTGTAGTCACCGCATTAAATAAAATATTCACTCCCGCGGTAACACAATCCTCAACGTTCTGCTCAATGATCTGAGGAATATTATTTACATCATCTTTATAAGGTTTTCTTGAGGCAACATCAGAAAACCACATACTCACAAATCCCTGACGCCACTTAATAATGACCTGGCTTTTCATAAAACGAGTCACGAGCTCAGTCCCAATTTCAAGCAGCTTAAATGCGATCAGCATAAATCCTGCACTGTAAAAAATGGACTGTTCTATATTTACCAGGGATCTCCAGAAAAGCGCCTCAAATAAACTAAATTTGACAAAAATATAGATTAAAAATATTTGTAACAGAATAGTTGCTAGTGCATAAAGACCAATGCTTCTGCGGATATCTTTTGGAAGATGAACAAACCCAAATTTTTCTATTTTACTCTGTGGCGCAGTTATTCCCCAGATCAATTGGTATAATCTTGGAAGCAGCGATGTCCCATTTGCTTTTGGCACGACAAAATAGGCAACGGGATAAAATATCCAGCCAAAAAGCCATTTTAGCAAGCCAAGTAAAGTCAGCTGGTTGTGAGAAGAATGCGTTTGAGGTTTTTTACTCATAGCTGCATCGTATTTGAAACCTTGATATCTGTCAACTGAGTAAATGCTGAGCTATTAAATCAGGGCTGACAAGTAGGACAATAAAATGTTGATCTTCCTGTCATTTTAATATTTTTTATTTTTTGCTGACATTTTCTGCATTCTTTGCCCTCTCGGCCATATACATCTAGTTTTGTTTGGAAATATCCAGGACTACTCGCGCCAGAAACAAAATCTCTAAGCGTTGTTCCGCCAACCTTGATAGCAAAACTCATCACGGATTTGATTGCATCAGCAAGATTGTCACACATCCGTTTAGTAATCTTCCCTGCATGCTTTTGAGGACAGATCCCAGCCTTGAATAATGCCTCACAAGCATAAATATTACCCACTCCCGTTACAACTTTCCCATTCATAATAAGTGACTTAATTGGGCATTTTTTCCCTCTTGCCAATTGATATAAGACAGACCCTGAAAACTCATCTGATAGCGGCTCAACGCCCATGGTTCGGATCAGTTCATGATTTTCCCAATCATCTGCCCATAATACACATCCAAAGCGTCTTGGATCATGGTATCGTAAGCGATATTTATCAAAACCAAGCTCTAAATGATCATGTTTACGCCAAGGCGTCTTATCTGAGACAATCCTTAAAGAGCCACTCATCCCAAGGTGAACAATTAAGGCCCCATCTGAGAATATAAATACAAGATATTTCCCGCGTCGATTAAGCGCCATACATTGCTTGTTAAGCATCAGGCTAGCAAGCTGTTTTGGAACCTCCCAGCGCAGGTCAAATCGTTTTACGTTGACAAGACTAACCGTTTTCCCAACGCAACAATCAATGATAGCTTGGCGCGTGGTTTCAACTTCAGGCAATTCTGGCATTTAAAATAGAGATCTAGTTTGGCGATTCAATCAAGGTCATCTTGATGATTTTATCTGGATTATCGACAACGCCTGAGCCACTTGCTCCGCGTTTAATTTTATCAACAAAATCCATCCCCTGTGTTACTTGACCCCAGACAGTGTACTGACCATCCAGCCAAGGAGCAGCCTCAAAGCAAATGAAGAACTGACTGTCTCCGCTATCAGGATCTTGAGAACGTGCCATTGATACGGTACCGCGTACGTGCTTTGCATCACTGAACTCTGCTTTAATATTCTGCCCAGATCCACCCGTTCCATTGCCCTGTGGATCACCGGTCTGAGCCATAAAACCATCGATCACTCGGTGAAAGTATAACCCATCATAAAAACCACTTTTAACCAGCTCTTTAATTCTTGCGACATGGTTCGGTGCCAGCTCAGGCTTTAACTCGATGACAACTATGCCATCCTTAAGTTGTAATTCAATTTTATCAGCGGCCATAATCCATCCTCCCAGTAACATTAATATCAGTAAGATCTTTTTCATCATCACTCCTCAGTCGTTACTTATTATACCTATAACAACAACAGGAATTCAAACGGACAAAAAAGTGTATTAAATTCATGAATTAACATACCAAATGGCGTATAATTAAAATAAAGAATATGAAAAATTTTCCAGTAATAATAGTCGGTTCAGGGATATGCGGATTGTTCTCCGCCTTACGCTTAGTTGAAAGAAAAATCAGTGTTTGTATCCTAGAAGCATCCAGCTCTCCAGGTGGACGCGTCTGTACTACTTATCAAGCTGATACTCCGATTGAAACTGGCCTGGATTGGATCCCAACACTGCCAAATGACCATCGTTTAACTGAGTATTTTCATTTGCTCTCCCCTCAGAAAGATGACCTTATTTATACTGAAATTTGTTCAGATGATATGATTTTTTTCAAAAAAGACTACCATCCTCTAGAGGATCAACTGCTCGACCAGGTAATCTTTAATATTGTTAGTGATATTGAAGATATCCATCAAGAAACCGATTTATTTGACGAGCGCCTGACGCTGAGCGAAGCCCTTGGATATGTATCAAGCTATGCCTCCAAAGAAGAAAACCTTAAGCGATCCATTCTTTATACACTTCAATCCCCCTACTCATCTGGAAAAATCGAGAAACACCTCGGATCATCAGAGCCAAATATTGAGTTAGGGCGAAATATTTCAAAAAGAGGTTTATCTCATATCATTCGGCAAATCATCTCCCATATTAGAAAATTAGCGAAAGATAACAACACCCTCTTTGAAATCAAGTACAACCAGGCTGTCACTAAAATCACCACAGTGAGTGCTGATCATGTCAATGTTGTAACAAATGAACATGCATACCAATGCAAAAGACTACTATGTACACTAAGCGGTGATATGATCGAAGCACAAACAATTCAGTTCAACCCCCAGCTTCCTAAACAGGTTTCTAAAAGAATCCACCAGGCTAAATCTGCAACAATCGAAAAATTGTTAATTTATTATAATCAACCCATAACAACCGACAAAAAGTATATTTTAATAGAAACTGATAATCCCGATAAGCCAGATTTTTACATCAACTATCAAAGTATTTATCCTCAACGGCCACAGTGTCTTGCAAAAGTCATTACTCATGACCAATCAATTAATACCCAGAACATAAATATTATTAACTGCTTAGACTCACTTGAGAGGTGTCTAGATATACCTAAGTCTAAATGTGATAGGGAGAAAACCACTATAATTAGGGCTAAAAACGATCGCTGGCTACAAAGTACATTTAATTACATAGATGAGGCCCCAGGGAAGAGAACCAATAACGCCGTTGGCCATCCCCCACTTTTTTTCTCAAATGAAACATTCGCCAGTGAGTTCGCTGGGAGTGTATTAGCCGCTGTTGACGCAGGCATACATGTTGCTAATCGAATTAGCAAGAGTTTTCATGGCGGTGACAATAAGAAACTGGCCTAAAGCGCGGTAGGAATTTGTAGTTGGTATCCCTCACATTGCCAGCTGGCAATGCCTCCTGTTAGGTTAAAACAGTTAAGATCAGGAAACTTTTTAAGCAGTATCTGGCAAGCCTTCTCACTTCTGACCCCCGCTTGGCAGTATATAACTGTGGGAATGGGCTGATCTGAGAAATCCAGACTATCGATATCAGCCAATGGAATTAGGTTTGCTTTTGGGATGATCCCTTGGTCTGTCTCATAGGGCTGGCGTACATCAATTACGATGAGCGCTTTCTTACTATTGATCCAATCATTTAATTGCTTAGAAGATATTTCCTGCATTGACTCCCCTTTTGTTTACACCTTATTGAGCTTACTAAAATCTAACGTAGGACGATCAATTCTGGACCGTATCATCTTGTTGTGTTGATCATCTTGAAATCTCATTAAGCCCGACCCATTTAACAACCTTTGCTCTTCTTGATTAGATGGCACAGAGCCTTCAAACATTGAATCTTTTTTTTGATCTTTTTCAGCACTGATATCTAGTAATGCCGTACTCATCATATCTAATTTTATACCAATATTTGCAAGAATTATACACATTGCAATGAAACTACCATAAACTCCTATATTGGAATAAAAAGAAACATGGGTGAAAAGCTCTAAAAGTATCAATATCGTGAAGGGGATCGCCACAGGTGGAAGCCATCTAACTGCAAGTGCCTCTGGATTATTAACAAAGTAGTCAAAATTCTCTTTCGTGATTCTTTGGCTACCAGAAATAACCAAACTGTTGTTTGTTTGCTCACAATCACAACCCAGCGCTTTAAATGCTTCTGCAATTAAAATACGCTGTGCTTCAGTACATGTTTTATAGTTACCAATCCTAGCACCGTGTGGAATGATAATTGTCGAATTAACTAATCTTAAGTCGTTAAATTGTACACCATTGTTAAATGCAATATATGAGTTCTCAAATGTGCACTTTTTTTTGAATACCGGCCTTAAATATTGAGTAAATGGCTGCTGAGGCGTACCCATATCTTTTTTTGCAAAATCTGTTTTGAATGTCTGAATCATAACTGTCCATGTCTATAGAATCATTATAATATAAATCCTAAAAATTTCCGGACGATTCAAGTTGCTCTAATGTTTTTGCTTGCCTGACTTTTTGCAGCAGATCCTCCTTCTGCGGCCAACCCTTGGTATAATATTTTATAAGCCCATAGGCGTTGTTAAGCGCAAAACGCTCATCTTGAATCATTGCAAGACGGTTGATATGCTCAAGAAAAATCTCCCAGCAAAGCTCTGTGTGCGGTTTAAAATCATTGTCTGTGATACCTAGCCCTTTTTGTATGTTTTGTATCAACCACGGCGCTCCCACTGATGCTCGTGAGATCATAACGCCCTCACAGCCAATATTAAGAAAATGCCTTACTGAGTCAGGTGTATTTGCATCACCATTCCCTATAACAGGCAGGCCAAGTTCCTTCACAAAATGCTTAATCTGTGGCAGATTACATGGGATATCATATCCGTCTCGGTAGTTTCTGCCATGGATTACCACGAAATCAGGAGATGCGTCCTGCAGCGCCTTTATCACCCGATCGTTGTACCGATCATCACTGGTGCCATCAACTCGAATCTTAACACTCACACATCGATCGGTTGAATTTTTCATCGTTTTGATCAAATTCGACAAGAGATCTGGGGCAGCCAGCAAGCTTGACCCTTGTTTACGCTGTCTGATTTTTTTAACAGGACAGCCTGCATTTATATCGATAATACTTACTGGTAACTGATTAATCGTATCACATGCCAGCGCTGTCTCATTCACATCACTGGATGCAATTTGAAAACAAAGTGGGCCTTCACCTGGATCAACAGATAGAAACCGCGACTTGATTTGACTGCTTCCTGATAATATTGTTTTGCATGACGTCATTTCACCATATACCCACGCTGGTTGACTATATCGCCATATTAGGGACCTAAATATATGATTGCTCACTCCAGCAAGCGGGCCTTGGACAATTCGAAATTGTCGTAACCGGTCGAGTAATTGTTGTTTAGAATAAATTTTCACTTTAAATCTTTCTTTAATGACACAACTTTACCAAATATTTAATAATATATCATGATAAAAACATTCGGTTATTTTATTTTTTTATGAATTATTGTATATAATAAAAAAAATTTGACTCATTCTATGCACATCAATACACGACTCACCCCGACGCTTATCACACTGCTTATCGCAGCATCGGAAATTGCTATTTGCTTTAACTCCGTATTGCTGCCTGACATTAAAGGCGCATTTCAAATTAATGAGGCAACGGCTCAAAGTACTGTATCAATTGGTTTATTTGCCCTTGGCTTTTCTGGAGTGGTATATGGGGCTATCTCTGACTGCGTAGGAAGAAAACCGATGTTTTTGATAAGTATTGCTGTGTTTTGTATAGCAAGTATCCTATGCGTGAATGCTCAGCGCATTGAAGTATTTCTATTTGCCCGGTTTTTACAAGGTATTGGATCGGGTGCCAGCTGGATTGTTGGGAATGCGTGCCTTAAGGACATCTTTTTTCAAGATGCCTACACGCGTGTAATGAATTATATCCATGCAATAGCAGGCATCATTCCTGCAGTAGCGCCCATTCTTGGATCAAAACTTGCTGTTGTTATTGGTTGGAGATCCTGTTTTTTAGTTCTGGCCATTGTGGGGGCCATAACCTGGCTGGGCATATTCTTTTTTCAGCAAGAAACACTAAAACAAAAGAAACAACTGTCCGCAGCCTTGATCATTGATGAATATAAGACATTGGCAAAAAACTTTAAATTCCAGATCTATTTAGTCATTAAAGTTATCTCTGTGATGATTATTTTCGTAGAGACCAGTAATAATTCATTAATCCTGGTTGATTATTTAGGGGTCAGTCCATCTGCGTATGGCTATTATGTCCTTCCTGGATTTATTGCGTATATCATCGCAAACCTTATCAGCTCTTATTTAACAGGAAAGGTGAATATTAATCACCTTCTTGCTGTGGGATTAGTGTTTATCATATTAAGCCAAATTGCTACATTGCTTTTGCCCTCCACACTACAGAGCAGCCCATTAGCAGTACAGTTAGCCAAGGCAAGTACTTATATGGGACTAGGATTTATCTTTGGTAATGCCACGGCAATGGTTGTGTCAAGCGCCTCAAACTGTCCTGGTAGTGCATCAGCCATCATGATTGGGCTAGAAATGCTGTTTAGCTCAATCGGCATCAGTCTTGAATCAATATTTTTTGATGGATCAATTGTTCCTGTGACGCAGTTCACTCTTGTTAGTGCGATCATCGCTATGTCTGTGCTTTATTTAAGCCGGGACTTTTTACAGCAGGTTGGAACTGGGTCTAACCCTCCTTCTGCCCATGGGTGACAACGCATGATACGCTTGATGATTAATATAATTGCATGGTCAGCTCGACAGGTCTCAAGGGCATCCAGCGCATAACGTGAGCAGCTAGGATGATAACGACAACAATTGCCTAACAACGGGCTAATAAGAAGCTGATAACCCCGAATTAAGCCTCTAAGTACAAATTTAATTATCATATCGCCACTTTGTTCCTGATGGACTATCCTCAATAACAACGCCCATATCATACAATTGTTCTCTGAGTTTATCAGCACGAGCAAAATCTTTATCAACGCGAGCTTGATCTCTATCCTTGATCATTTGTTCTATTATACTTGTTTTATCACCTTCTTGAGAAAACCCTAACCACTGAGCGGGATCATTCTCAAGCAAACCAAGTAAATTAGCAGACCCGATTAATTTTGCCTTGAATATTTTCGCCTCTTCATCATTCGCTGTAGCCAAACTTTTTGCTAATTGTTTGATATGACTGAGCGCCAGCGGTGTATTGATATCATCGTATAAAGCGTCCAGGACCTTTTGGTCAATCTCCGTCTTTTCGATCAAGATATGTGCTGTTTTTTCAAGAGCCCTATACATCCGATCAAGTGAAGTTTTCGTATCTAATAATAGCTTCTGTGTCCAGTTAAGTGGCTGACGATAATGTGCAGACAACAGAGCCATTCTAATTGCCTCACCAGGGTGCTGCTCAATCAAATCATGCACGAGCAAAATATTACCAAGAGATTTTGACATTTTCTCACCACTGAGCATGACAAAGCCATTGTGAAACCATAATTTTGCATATGAATCAGGTGCGAAATTGCCACTGGCACAACAACTCTGAGCGATCTCATTTTCATGATGAGGGAAAATCAAATCCCCTCCCCCGGCATGTATATCAAAAGGAAGACCCAGTGTGGATTCTGACATCGCAGAGCATTCTATATGCCATCCAGGACGGCCTACACCCCATGGAGATTCCCAGCCAGGCTGGTCAGCGTCACTTGGCTTCCAAAGGACAAAATCATTGGGATCACGCTTAAAATCCATAACCTCAACACGCGCACCCGCTAGTTGGTCTTGACCAGTACGACCGGATAAACTTCCATAATTTGGCATCGCAGGAACATGGAAGAAGACATGAGAGTTCGCAACATACGCAGCATTGTTAGCAATCAAACGAGAGATCATTGCAATCATGTTAGGTATATATTCTGTTGCTTTAGGCTGCATATCTGGCGCTTTGACCCCAAGGCATTTCATATCTTCGTTGTATATTTTGGTATAACGGGCAGTGATTTGTTCAATCTTTAAATTCTTTTTCTTCGCACTGTCGATAATTTTGTCATCAACATCGGTAATATTCGATACATACGTCACATGGTGAAAATAGGATCTTAGCACCCGAACCAGCTGATCACATACAACTGCCATTCTCGCATTACCGATATGGGCATAATCATATACTGTTGGGCCACAAGCATAAATCTTTACATGATCAGGATCGACCGGCTGAAAGCTTGATTTGTCTCGTGTTAATGTATTGTAAAGTTGTATCATCGAAATAACTAGTTATAAAAATACAATTTAATGATCCTTATAATAAATGTAAAGGTTAATCATAGCGAATACTAAAATCCTTATGAGACTCGTGATCAACCCAGGTTATATCCTTTGAGCTGACTTTTGCAAGAATTGGACCTTTATCAAGCCATTTGACTAATAATAACAGTTGCGCCTCATCACCGCTTGCATGCAGACTCACACTGCCATCCTCGTTATTTTTTACCCATCCAGTGATTTGGAGATTGTCCGCCTGAGCCTTGGTTTTTTTACGAAAAAAAACACCTTGTACCCTGCCATAAACTCTAATGTTTACGCCTTTTTTCATTACTAAGCACCTGGTTAATTGTTTGGTTTATTGTTTTTACAGCGCCTGCATCGAGAAAACCTGCTGATCGCCAAATCTCTTTGTGGTTTCTATCAAGAATAATAAGGTATGCTTGCTCCTTATTCATATCCATTATTTTAAGGAATTTCTCTTGGTCCGTGTAGATAGTAATTGTTCTTGGCCGAGCAATAGCGGGAACCCCCATTCTCATGGCATTATTCAGCCACCATCTTGATGCCGTGCTCATTTGACTTAAGACAGGTAACTCAAAGAACTTTACATGCGGGTTACTGATTGGTTTATCTAATGCTGCAACCCACTGATCGATATCTTTTTGATGTTCTCTTAAGAATCCAATTGCCACTATGTTGATTGGCGCATCAAATGACTCTGGTAATTGCTTTGAATATCCATTCAAATCACTGCCCTGCAAAGAGGGAAATGGTTTTGATTTCGTTATTGATATGCTTGATATCTCTCCGCTACTAATACAGCCAGTTAGGGCAATCAGACAAACAAAAACAATTAGATAATAAAAATAGTTAGTCATTCTTTTATTATTACTGATAAGTGTATGATAAGCAATAACTGCACCTGCATGTACTATAATATAAATATAATACTAGGAAAATAAAATGTTAAATACAAAAGCCTTGGTTATTTCGTTTGCGATCTTATGGGGCGGATCGATTCTCGGACTTGGGATCATGGCAAACTTCGGTTACGGTGTAGAATTTGTTACCCTGCTTTCATCAGTATATATTGGATATTCAACAAGCCCTCTCGGTATTCTTATAGGAACAATTTGGGCAATGGTTGATGCCGCAGTTGGTGCGCTTATATTTGCACTTCTTTACAACTACTTTTCATGTATGGATGAGTAGCACCTAGCTTGAAATTGAAAAACTTTGTACTTCTCGATTGTGTAAAGAGTTAAATAAATGCATTATTTGCGCTTTCGGCTGTTTGTTTTGATTGCTAAACATCGTATGTTTGTTATTTGCCAGACTATATTTGTTTACAGCATCTTCGTTAAAAATTTGTGGCGCTCTATTTTCACAGTCAAAAATACTATTTTCTTTTACGACCAAGGCATGTAGAGTATCAAGATCTTCAACAAAAATATCACGTGATCTTTTCGATGATGTTACTAAATTGTCAAGTTGATCCTCTATTGAACAAGCTCTATTGAACGTTTCTAAATTAAATTGTGGAGATAATCTTCCGAGTGCTGCAGATGCGTATCTTGCATCAAACTCTTTTGTCATGCTGTCTACCCAGTCAAACCCATCTGAGGCGAAATAACGATTATAAAAATTTGATTTTTGCCAACGGAATTCTGCAGTCTTAATCCGGTTAAAAATTTCTGGTGTCTCTTTTGCAAGTTTCAAAACTGCTTTTTTGTTAAAGTATACAACGTCTCGATGCCTCGGATTATCACCGAGATCTTCAATACAATTCGCATCCTTAGCATGATTTTTAAATAAAGAACACTCTCCAGAAAAACTGTTTGCGGCAAATTTATTTCGCATAAAACCTCATTTAGACTAATTATTACTTAAACAAATACTTTTTATATAATAGAATTATCTACGTGCTAATGATATACAGGGTATCTTAAGAAAATATTAAGCCATTGACTACAATCTAAAAACAATCAACTCGAGAAGCATCATGCTCAAAATCAACTACCCTGATAAACAATCTCGTTTCAAGGCATTTGTCAGACCACTACTACTGATACCAATTTATTTCATGGCTGTCATTTTACTGAATACGATTGCAGGTAAGTCAGATATAACTAGAGACCCTTCGATTGCACAAAAGCCGATTAACAGTATGCTCAGCCAATCTGGTTCCGTCCAGCAGATCAAACAATTTCATCAAGATATGAAAAACTTTTTTCTAAAACCTGCGCCCATTCATTTATCTATCAACGATGAGCATATACAATTTAAAATACCAGAGGATATCCCAGGAAATGTAAATATATTTCTCACTGGTGTAAAACACCTTTGGAAATTATCTCCAGTGAATATTTTCACACCATTCAGTGGCATCTTGTTTTTCCCCTTAGTTATCTCTTTACTGTTCAGAACATATCCAAGATGGTGGTATACATGGAACGTTGAAATGACGATGTTCCTTGTTAGAATCACTGCCTATGCTATGTTATTGACAGACAAATATCCGGCGCTTGATAAGGCACAAAACATCAAAGTGAAAATTCCGAGACCTCACAATCATTTACATCCTCTTCTTCCGCTATTAAAAATTTTTCTGGCACTTCCCCACTGGTTGGTTATTTTTTTCCTAATCGCCTTGTCAACTCCAACTTTGATTATCTCATGGCTAAGTATTGTTATCCTAGGATGGCAACCGAAATGGATATTTAATTTTCATACAGGAATCATTCGGTATAAAATTAATATTATGGCGTACTGTGTACTGTTGGTAACAGATAAATATCCCTCTTTTACAATTACTGAATCTAGAAATAATATTGCAAGTAGCCAATGATATCGCTAAAATTGTGAATTTGGAACCATGCAATGGACATTATCAACAACGGTTATCGTCAGTATAAAAAAAAGGCCGCTTTAAACTCAGAGATATATCTCGCTAATGAATCTGATCCCCAGCGACCACAGCTAATGGTGATCAGTTGCTGTGACTCTCGAGTTATTCCAAACGAAATATTTTCAATGGGCCCAGGAGAGATTTTTTCATATAGAAATATTGCCAATATTGTACCAGCATCAAACCATCCTCAGTCTGACTCTGTTGCATCAGCACTTGAATTTGGTTTACTGCATTTGGACATCCCACATCTAATTATTCTTGGTCATACGGGTTGTGGGGGGATTAAAGGGGCAACAGCATCGTCCTATGATAAGGACTCAGCCCTGGATAATTGGTTAGATATAATAAGACCTGCTGTTTGTAAGAACAATTCAGTATTAACAAATACCCAAAATGCATTAAATCTATCCTATATGAATTTATTAAGCTACCCGTTTATTGAGCAACGTCTTACTAATAATCTGCTTACGATCAGCCGTATGATCTATCAAATATCTGATGCAAATCTTCTATATTTCAACGAGAAGAATAAATCCTACACCTTAGCAGTGTAAGATATAAGCTATTGACATCGTAAGATATGTGCCCCACAATTTATATAGAAACGATGGAGTTTAGATGATGCCTAATGATTCTTATTACGACATTCTTAATGTTGAACCAACCGCTACACAAGCAGAGATTAGTAAAAGCTACAGGAAGATAGCATTGCAACACCACCCAGATAAAAATAAAAATAACGGCAAGGCTACTAAAGATTTCTCGACGGTGAATGAAGCTTATGAATGTCTCAAATGCCCTGAGCGAAGAAAAGAGTATGATTTATCCAATCCACCGCCACCGCGCATTAATCCAGCATTTAAAGATATTTTTGATACCTATTGTAAACCACGCAGCCTAAACAGATAAATTCCTTTACATTAGACTATAATCGCACTATAGCATTTAAAATGGATTTACCGATGCCAAAAAGCGAAAGGAAGATTTTCACAAATCAAAGTCTAAGCATGAAAAAAATCAAAGCCATTGGGTATGATATGGATTACACCCTGATTCATTACCATACAGAACTATGGGAAGAACTTGCATACAATACAATTGTTGAATACCTTAAAAAACATCATATGAGTATGCCAAAAACAAAGTTTGATCCAGAACTTGTTATTCGTGGCTTAATTATAGATAGAAAATACGGCAATATTCTCAAAGTTTGTCAATATGGCCAGGTAAAACTCGCTTATCATGGAACAAGCGCCCTTAGTCCAAAGCGTATCGGCCAACTCTATTCAAAAGAAATCGTTCACCTGTCATCAGATCGGTTTGTATTTTTAAATACGCTATTCTCAGGCTCGATTGGATGCTTATACACCCAGCTTGTGGATGCGCATGACCATGGTCAACTAGCAAGTTACGACTATGACACTCTCTATGAGCTACTTGACGAGGCAACCGCATATACACACCTTGAAAGTCATCTAAAATCAGAGATCATCAAAAATCCCAGTAAGTATGTATTTAAAGACGATGATATGATACTCACTCTTAAGGAGCAGATCGCTTGTGGCAAAAAGCTTTTTTTGGTTACAAACTCTGACTGGGACTATACACAGAGCATAATGTCTCATGTATTTGATCCGTATCTTGACGGTGAGTCATGGGAGTCATTGTTCAATGTAATTGTTGTTGGAGCACGTAAACCTGCTTTTTTTTCAAGCAGCCAGGAGACATTCTGCGTTGATAGAGAGACCTCTTTGCTAAAACCCGTTGGAAGAAAGTTACCAAGTGGACAGATTTATTATCGCTGTAATGCACAAGAAGTAGAAAGTCTTTTAAAGGTATCAGGCAATGATATTATCTATGTAGGTGATCATATGTACACCGATATTAATGTGTCAAAACGTGTTTTTGGATGGCGAACATGCCTTATCATAAGAGAGCTTGAAAAAGAGATCAATACCATCATTATCAATAAAGAATCTATCAAACGATTAATATCGATGCGACGAGAGCGTCACACGATCGATAAAATAATGAGCCGTTTGGAAATGGACCAAATTACCCAGAAAGAATCATTTGAAAAGGATCAGGCAGAACATTTAGCATCATTAAAAAAGCAATATAAAAAAATAGATGCTCAGATCATCGAAGAGGAAAGAAAATATAACCAACTTAGTAATAAGACTTGGGGATTATTGATGAGGTCGGGGCAACAAAAAAGCCATCTTGCACGTCAAGTAGAGCGCTATGCAGATATTTATACATCAAGGGTGTCAAATTTTCATTTTTATAGCCCAAGTTGCCACTTTGATTATATATCCCGACCACTGCCTCACGATACCAATATTACTCGATGATACTTGACTCGATGACAATATTTGACTTATCGGCAAAAAATAACGTGTTGTAGCTCTCAATCACTTCTTTTAACGTTATCGTATCCAACGCTTTGGCTATCTCCTCTCGTTTACGAAAGCGGAAACTTCGCTCCTGAATTTTGCTTGAGAAAATTTGAAACTCTTCACCTAATGTTGCAGGCTTTTGTAGAAGAATTTTCTTGATCGCATTTTTATGTTGAAGAAATTCTTTTTCAGAAATAGTCTCAATAACTTTTTTCTGTTTCGTCAAAAATATTGCCATGCGCTCTTTGATATACTTGGCGTCCTTACCCGGTGATTGGACGAGAAGAAGGATTGCAGAATTATCTAAGTAACTATCAAACGACGTGTAGACAACATATCCGAGCTGCTGCTGGGTTCTTAAGCTCTCAAAAAAATCACTTTTGATCATTTTATGAACTAACAAAGCTCTTGCGTAATCCTTGTTACTGGATCCTTTGACAAAAAATTCACTCACCACAATATTATCCTGCTTAGCTTTTTTAATTTGATGGTCATGTGTACCCAATCCATAATTAAGCCACGGAGACGGATTGACTGCAGGTCCCGTTGGGAACCGTTTAAGCATCCCCACTAACTGAGTATTTAGCTTAACTTGACGAGAATCAGAAATATCACCCATCACCAGAACATCAATTGATCTTTTCCAATTCTCCATCTTGTGTTTAAGAGAGCGGTTGGTAAACTTATTGAGCTGTTTGATCATTTCTTTTGGCAAATAAAATGATGAATGAATCAATGTCTCTAACTTTGTATACGCTCTATTAGTCGGGCTCTCTTGATCGAAACTACCCCAAGCGTCAGCTAACCGCTGTTTAACAATCTCAAACTTGTCATTATTAGGCCACTTCTTAATACGATCAAATACTGCACGCAGCACCATTGTTTCTTGTCCTGGAGATAGTGACAAGCCCAAAATGATCCCCTTATCAAACTGAGCGACGTAACAATCAACACCCGCTTGTTTGAAGTCTGAACTCAGAGACATTAGCTGCTCAGAGAGCAAAGCACGATACATGCTTAAAGCAGTTGCGTGTTTTGCAGTTGATTTCTCAGTGTTGGTGAAAATAATTTGTATCGCAATACGTGAGGATGGATAATTGGAACTCACTTTAGACCAAATTTTAATATTTTTTTGATCATATACGATTTCTGGGTACTTTGATTTTGGCTGAGCATGATCTTTTTGTGGAACCACTAGAAAGGGGTTCTTGACAGGCATTTTAAAATATTTACTGTAACGATTGATCGCCCAATTATCTCGTTTAGATTGCGAAATTTTTCTCACGCTGTAAGGTACGTTATAATTTGCCTCAATCAAATTAGTTTTCGCATTCTGATCAACAAAAGTAATACGCATGTTATCTGGAACAAAATACTCCATCAACCGCTCAATCTGACTTGGATCATATTTGCTTAAAGTAGTAAAATATGACCGATGTAGTATATCTCTAGGGTTAATATACTGCATCATTCTGCTAGTATAAGACGCAACTTCCAGCTCCCCTGGCTTCTCTTCGTTATTGAATTTAATTTGACCACTGATTTTATAACGATCAAATTGCGTTTGACTGATTCCTTTTTTCCTAATCCAGTCCATATAGTCAAGGGTAGCTTGCGTAATCGCATCAATATGCTCAAGGCCATTATTTGTTAGATCGATATCTACGGTGAACACCCCTTCTTTATCAGTGATATCTTGATTGTAACCTCCAACAGATTTAGCCCATCCTTTTTGCCTTAACAACTCGTAGAGACTCCCTTTATCGGTTCGAGACATCATCATAGATAGATATTTTACTGACTGATGTGGATAATTTTTTACCTGAGCAGGGATTGGAAATTCAATCATGAGATTTTTAACGTCTTGTAATGATTTCATATTGATTCTCACTGCTTTTTGTTTTTCTGTGAAAAGCTCAGGATGATTTACCTGATCGACATGAAATTGCTTAATCTGTGAAAAGTACTTTTTAGCATAAGCTTCGAGCTGCGCAAGTGATTCTTTACCGATGATGGTTAAGGTCATTTTATGCGCACTGTAATTGCGACTGTAAAAATCGACCACCTCTTGTCTTAGCTGCTCCTTACTCCCTGATAAGGTTTCCAATGAGCCAACTTCAAAACGTGAGTATGGATGATTTGGATTACTGGTCTTACGGGCCACAGAATTCATCCTAACTCCATCCACCTGTAATCGCATTTTGTATTCGGAATTTACCGCATGACGTTCTTTATCCACTAAGTTCTCTGTAAATAATGGACTAATAAAAAATTGAGAAAAACGATCTAGCGTATCAGGCAAATATTCAGGTAACACAGAAAAATGATACTGTGTTATTCGATCTGAAGTAAACGCATTGTGAGAGCCACCATGCTTTGAAATATACTCAGCATACTCTCCTGATTTTGGGTATTTTTTTGTTCCCAGAAATAACATATGCTCCAAAAAGTGGGCCATCCCCTCTCTCCCCTTTGGATCCTGAGCAAACCCAACATCAACAGAAAGTGCAGCAGCAGAATACTTAGCGTCTAGATCACTGATGAGTAATACTTTAAGCCCATTGTCAAGCGCAATTTGCTTGTATAATCGTGGATCTGACTCACTTTTGATAATCTCTGATGCAAATAAGTTGATTGACGTGAAAAATATGACAAGCAAAATGTTATGGTATTTCATGATAATTTTCCTTTTAGCACATTAATCTTAGTCGCCTCGTGGCGGGATTGTCAACGGCTAGTTACATTTGTATACTAAGTTTTAACAGGTTTTATTGAACCCATGGACCATTCAGAAAATGAACATATCATCGATAAGATTTATCATTGTGGAGAGCTGTTCACTGCATCAGAATTCACCCGACGTTCAGAATTAATTAAAGCCCTATCGCTCAAAGTAATTAATCCCCCAGCTTATGACTATGTCAGTTCATATCAAAAAAAATACCCTGAATTTGATAACCCCAATCCGGTCATTGACCATATAATTAGTACAGTATCAAAGCAAAGAAACCAACTACTAACACCATTACACCGACAGCTTCTTACCAGCCCTGGAGCAAATAGAACTTTTTACTCAATCAACAGTAAACAAAATGTCCGGTTAGAGGATATTTCTATTGGCTTTATTGTCCGAGTTAACTCTTGGAAACAAGAACTTGATGGTCTTGGACCTGTTGGCGGTAGAAGTGAGATGTTAGGTATTGGCCAAAATGATCTTGATAGAATATGCCAAACACCTCCTGAAAAGAATCCACTGTTCCACTTATGTCCCCTTTCACAAAAAGAGATTGATCATCTGAGTCTAAATCAACGATGGCAGCTAATGGCAAATCGTTACCATGATTTGTCATTTATATTATCAAACACTGGAGACATTCAGTCAGTAAAAAAAATAACAGATTCAAAAATCATCAGTCAAAACGTTGCCAGCATGTCCAAATATGATGATGTTTTTCTATCATTTGAAAATGGGGAAATTACCGCTCAACACATAACAAACCTGCTTCAAATTGCAACCAATGCTCTAATGAGAGAGGAATTTGAAGAATATATTGAACTTGGCCCTGAGGTCTACCAAGCGATTCAATCAATGGTACAGTCAAGCAATCAAAAGCATTGGCTTAAAACTCTCGCACTTGACCCAAAAGCGCTATTTGATGTCATTTTCAATGAGAAATATCTTCTAGAGTCCTGGCAGATCAAAACGCCTGTTGATAGTGATAATATTTCATTGGTCATGCCCTTTTGCTTTATACAGCAAGTATGCCAAAAACAGCTAAAAGATATCACCGACAACTGTAATTGGCATCGTGCCTCCCCCGCTGAATACAAGGGTGAGCTAATTGACTTCAACAGCATGCCAATAGTCGAGTTGCTTGCTCGCTGCGGCATATTGGCTGATGGAAGCTTATCATGTCATCATTATAAAACCTATGACCAGCTAGCAAACGATCGCATTTTTCCTCATACATACCGATACTTACATGAGGCCCTTGCTGCATGGAAGATTGTGTTTAAACACATAGGCACTGAGGAGGAAAATTTATTATATATTGCCTCTACAGTTCAGCAGGCAATGAATAAAAATTCAAATGGCTACCGTCTAAGTTTTAGCGCATTTGCAAGGCACTCTTTCCCGCATTCACAGAACGCAGAAGAACGCCTTGCACTTTTAATGGGCATCAGCGTGAGAGCTTTACAGATGATGGATCAGGCTGCTCAACTTTTTTGATCACAGGAATCGGAGAGAGCAATGTGATTGCCTGCTTTTTATTCACTGGAGTGGTTCTCTTTTTAACACTTCGCTTAATAGTCTGCTGCTTACTCTTGTCAACATCATTTTTGATTACGCTATTTTCATCTTTAATAGGAAATATTTTCACTGTAGATTTTGCTTGTGCTCTAGAAGAAAACAATGTGATTCCACTATTTTTAAGTGCCGGGGTGATTATCTTTTTAACACTTTTCCTGACTCTCTCTGCTTCCTCTTTACCGAGATCATTTAAACTTGGAGTGTCAGGCAATATCAGTGATGCCAAACCAGAAGAT